>Ga0187876_1000122_pt1 | contig 76942 bp, 54 predicted proteins | sample June2016WEW_17_4_FD_133000 | JGI IMG/M metagenome (GOLD analysis project Ga0187876, IMG submission 133000) | Peatland microbial communities from SPRUCE experiment site at the Marcell Experimental Forest, Minnesota, USA - June2016WEW_17_40 | ecosystem: Environmental > Terrestrial > Soil >... | reverse complement strand
CGCTTCCTCAATGAAAGACGGGCCGGCAAACCTTGCTCGGAGTTCAAGGCCGCTCTCACGGCCGCTTGAGTGGAAAGAGGATATGCCCTTCACTCCAATTTACACACAAGAGTTGACACTACCGGCTGAACTCAGGCGCCGCTTTCCGCGGCAAGCGCCGGCTTCAGGTCGCTCACGCGCCGGATGCGCGCGCCGAGACCGGCCAGTTTTTCCTCGATGCGTTCATAGCCGCGGTCAATATGATAGACGCGGCTGATCGTCGTTTTGTCGCGCGCCACAAGCCCGGCAAGGACGAGTCCCGCGCTGGCGCGCAGGTCGCTGGCCATGACCGGCGCGCCGGAGAGATACTTGACTCCGACGATGATCGCGCTGCAGCCCTCTTTGCGGATATTGGCGCGCATGCGGTTCAGCTCGGAGATGTGCATGAACCGGTCGGGGAATATCCGCTCGGTGAAAATGCTGATGCCGCGCGCCAGGCACAGCGGCACCATCAACTGCGCCTGCATGTCCGTCGGCAGCCCGGGGAACGGGCCGGTCGTCAGGTCCACCTGCTGGAAGCGTTCCGGCCCGGCGACGCGCAGGCCGTCCTTCTCATAGATGATCTCGACTCCCATGTTCTTCATCGCATCAATCACCGCCGCGAGGTGCTCGCGCCGCGCGCCGCGGACCAGCACGTTGCCGCCGGTCACCGCCGCGGCCACCATGAAAGTCCCGGCCTCGATGCGGTCAGGAACCAGTTCGAACTCCGCGCCGTGGAGTTCATCCACGCCGTCCACCGTGATGCGCTTCGTGCCGATGCCGCTGACCTTGGCGCCCATCCGGTTGAGCAGGTTCCCCAGGTCCACGATTTCCGGCTCGCAGGCGGCGTCCTCGATGACCGTCGTGCCTTCGGCCAGGGCCGCCGCGCACATGACATTGGCGGTGCCGAGCACGGTCGAGCCGCTCGGGCCGCCGAGGTAGACCTCGTTGCCGATGAGCTTCGCGGCGTTGCCGATCACGTCGCCGTGCTCGACGATGACCTCGGCGCCGAGCGCGATCATGCCCTTCAGGTGAAGGTCAACCGGCCGCGGGCCGATGGCGCACCCGCCCGGAAGCGCGACGCGCGCCCAGCCGCGCCGCGCGAGCAGCGGCCCCAGCACGCAGATCGAGGCGCGCATCTGCCGGACCAGGTCATACGGGGCGATGGCGTTCGCCTCGTCCTCGACCTGGATCTCCAGGGTGTTCGCGCCCGACCATTCCGCGGCCATGCCCAGCTTGCGGAGCACCTTGATCATCGTCTCGATATCGGCCAGGTGCGGCACGCGGTGAAGCACCACCTTGCCGCGCGTGAGGATGGCGGCGGCCATCAGCGGCAGGGCGGCGTTCTTGGCGCCGCTCAGTTCCACCTCGCCATGGAGAGGAACGCCGCCTTCGATTTCCAGGCACGTCATTGGAGTTTCTCTTTCTGTATCAGGAGCACGCGTTCGATGCCGGCCGGGTCGGCGATTGTTCGGATCACGCGCCAGGCGGCCCTTCGACTGGGCTCAGGGCGGGCGGGTTTTTCGGCCAGGTCCCGGACCGCGGGCGCCTGGCCTTGAGCGATTTCGACGATGAGATGTCCGCCCGGCTTGAGCAGCGGGCCGGTCTCGGCGAGCAGCCGCGCGAGGACCTGAAGGCCGTCCCCGCCGCCGTACAACGCCGCGTCGGGCTCGTAATCGCGCACCTCCGGCTGCAGCGTCGCCTTTTCCGATTCGGCGACGTACGGCGGATTGCAGACGATGGCGTCGAGCCTGCCGGCGAGTCCATGTTTCAGGAACGGCTCAGCCAGGTCGCCCTCGAGGAGTTGCACTCGCTGCGTCAAGCCGTGCGCCGCCAGGTTCCGCGCGGCGAGTTCGAGGGCGCTGCGCGAGAAGTCGGAAGCGTAAAGGCGCGCGGCGGGGAGTTCCCTTGCCAGGGCGATCGCGATGCAGCCGGTGCCCGTGCCGATGTCGGCAATGGCCGGCGCCGCGAGGTTCTTGAGGATGGCGAGCGTCGTCTCGACTACGACTTCCGTCTCCGGCCGCGGGATCAGAGCGCTCGGATCGCACAGGATGTCCAGCGACCAGAATTCCGTGCGGCCGAGGATGTGCTGGACCGGCTCGCGCGCGAGACGCCGCATGAGGAGCGCTTCGTACCGCGCCGCCTGATCCGTTGAGAGCGTGTTTTTCGAGGCGCGGCAGAGAGCGTCGCGGTCGGTTCCGAGGAGGTGCGCCATCAGCATTTCGGCGCAGAGCCTGGGCGCATCCACGTCGGCCTCGCGCAAGCGGGCTGCGCCGGCCCGCAGGATCTCTTCCACGCGGCCAGATGTCAGGTCCTCAGTCGAGCTGGAGGCTTTTTTCGCGTTCTGCGAATTCATGTTCCAGAAACCCCTCGATCAGCGGATCGAGGTCCCCATTCATAATGCGCTGCAGGTCGTGGATAGTCAGGCCGATGCGATGGTCCGTCACCCGGTTTTGCGGGAAGTTGTAGGTGCGGATGCGTTCGTTCCGGTCGCCGGAGCCGATCATGCTGCGCCGCTCCGCATCGCGTTCGGCGTGCTGGCGAGAGGCGAAATACTCGAAAAGCCGGGCCCGCAGCACGCGCATCGCGTGCGCCCGGTTCTTGTGCTGCGAGGGCGTCTCCTGGCTGCGCGCCTCCACGCCGGTCGGCTTGTGCACCAGCCGCACCGCCGAGGAGGTCTTGTTGACATTCTGCCCGCCCGGCCCGCCGGCGCGCGAGAACTCCATCTCGATATCGGCCGGGTTGAGGTCAATCTCCACGTCCTCTACTTCGGGCAGGACCGCCACGGTCACGAGCGAGGTGTGAATGCGGCCCTGGGCCTCGGTGGTGGGCACGCGCTGGACGCGATGGCCGCCGCTCTCGAAGCGCAGCCGGCGATAGGCGCCGTCGCCGGCGATCGAGAGCGTCGCCTCCTTGTATCCGCCCAGGTCGGTCGCGCGGGCGTCGAGCTGCGTGGCCTTCCAGCCGCGCGATTCCGCGTAGCGGGTGTACATGCGGAGCAAGTCGCCCGCGAAGAGCGCCGCCTCGTCGCCGCCGGTGCCGGCGCGGATTTCCAGGATCACGTCGCGTTCCGGTCCGGCGTCTTCGGCCACGGCGGCGCGCTTGACGGCCTCGCGGAGGCGCGCGACGTCGTCGCGGAGCTTCGGGGTTTCCTCGCGCGCGATCTCCAGCAGGTCCGCGTCGGAGGTCTCGTCGGCCAGAATCCCTTCGGTTTCCTTGAGGCGCAGGCGGGCTTGCTTCCACGTGCGGTAGGGTTCGACGATCTTGGCGAGGCGGCCGCGTTCCTTCAGCAGCGAGGAATAGAGTGGGCCTTGCGACATGACCTGGGGGTCAACGATCTTCTGCTCGATCTGCTCGAATTGGCGCTCCATCTCTTCGAGTCGGTCGCTCAGACTCTTGCTCATCGGCTAGGCGTCCCGAGAAGGTCTGCGGAGATGGCGCGCTCAGTTCTGCGGGGCGGAAGTCGGTTTCTCCGGAGCGGCCGTCGGCTGGGCCGGGGCGGCCGCTTCGGGCTTGGCCGCGGGCGCATCGGCCGGAGCCTGTGCGGCGGCGGAAGCCTCAGCGGCGGCGGCGCCCTGCGCCTGGAACTTGGCGTAGCGGCGCTGGAACTTCTCCACGCGGCCGGCGGTGTCCACGAGCTTCTGCTTGCCGGTGAAGAAAGGATGACACTTGGAGCAGATTTCAACGTTGATTTCGGCCTGGGTCGCCCGGGTCGTAAAGATTTCGCCGCAGCCGCAGGTCACCTTGCAGTCTTCGTACTTCGGATGAATTTTCGCTTTCATCGGCGCACACTCCATCTCCGCGTGGATTTTGCAAAAGCGTATTTTATCAGTCCGCGGCCGGATTTGCAAGCGACGGAGGCCGACGCCCGGGCGCGATGCGTCACGCGCCGGCCGCCTCGACGATCCTGATCTCTTTTTTCGTCAAGCCGTAAAGCTCGTACACGAGACGGTCAATTCGGTCGTCGGTCTGCTTGATCTCCCGTTCGAGACGCGTTTTCTCCTCCGCCGCCTTTGCCTTCCAGAACCGCTTGTGCAACATGAGCATGCACTCAACGAACTCCACCATGCGGTCATATCTAGCCCTATCGGCAGGATCGGAAGCGTCGATCTTCGCGATGGGGAGCGAAGCCAATTCATCGCGCTGCACATGTAAGGTGGGAAAGGACGTCTCATAGTAAAACCGCATCAGCCGAGAGTTGATTAAGCCGACCAGAAATTTTAATCGTTCGCCGTTTTTATCCTTATGGCAAATAATCAACACGTCTTTAACGTAGTACTGATGGTCGTCGAAAGTACTTTGCAGGCCGTGTCCAGTATCACGCACGAGCGCCTTGGGCTGCTCGAAGCGTTCTGCTTCACCGGGTCGTGCAGTTTTCCTGTGCGCGCGCATTTTCTCGGGGGCATACCAAACATATTCTCCCTTGAAATCGTCGCAATACCTGTGAACGTGTTCGCCTCTGAGCAGGGGTTTGTATTTGGGCCCCATCTTCCGTGGGGAGAGGAAACGGCTGTCGTCCCCGGTCTTCAAGCCGAAGGATATCTCAAAGTCATTGCCGAGTGCCACGCTCCGTGACCGGACCTTGTCCTTCACCAATACAGAATTCCCATTCATGGATAAGTCGAAGATGTTCTTATATGTACCGCGAAAAGCCTCCTGAAGGATTCCTTTCAAACGGACGGCAGAAAGATTGGAATCAGCCTTCGTTCTGGCGACAAGAACCCGGTTAGATTTTATTCGCCCCTTGGAAAACGTCAGGATCAGTGTCTTGACGGTCGCTTCGTGGAACACATTATCCTCAAACTCGATTATCCTTCGGAGAGCTGTTTCGTCAAGGAGTATCGTTCGTAATTTCTCAAAGCTGTCAAGCCTTAACCAACCGCTGGAGACGATGAAACCGAATGCTCCCCTCATTCTTAATAAGGAGATGCTGCGCTCAATGAAGCAGCAATAGAGGTCGGCCTTCTTGACGAAACTCTTGTAGTGCTGCCAGAAATACTTTTTGACACGCGCCTCAAGGTTATGAGGGCGAACGTATGGTGGATTGCCGATAACCGCGTCGAATCCGCCTGCCTTGAAGACTGCTGGGAACTCATCGCACCAATCGAACGCGTTGATCCGCCATCGTTCCGCTTCGGTGAAGTTTTTCGGGTCCTTGTCGTTGTAATAGTCCGAGCCGATCAACGAATTGCCACACTTGATGTTGCCGTCAATGTCCGGGAGCGCGCGCTGGTGCCGTGTGCGCAATGCCTGTGCCAGCGTCTCCGAGCTTTCGTCCTCCAGCACTTTCAGCAGCAGGCTGAGCTTCGTGACCTCGACCGCCTGCGGATCAATATCCACGCCATAGATGTTGTTGAGCAGTATCCGCTTCTTCTCGGCTGTGGTCAGAAACCATTGGCCGCCGCGACCTTGATAAATGGCCTTGGCGTTGGAGTACCAATTGGGCCCGTCTTTAATATACCAATCCCGATGGTATTCAAGCAGACGCTTGTACGCGCCCAGCAGGAACGAGCCGGAGCCGCAGGCGGGATCGAGGATGCGGAGTTTCTCGATGGCCTTCGGGGATTTCCCTTTGCACAATTCCTCGACGGTGTTCTTGACGATATAGTCCACGATGTATTGCGGCGTATAGTAAACTCCGCCGGCCTTGCGGACTTCCGGCTTCTCCTCGACTCGTGCGCTGTGTCCGGCTGTGAGGCGGATCACCTTGCCGAGGAATTGTTCGTACACGTTTCCGAGGATTTCGGGCGGCAGGACGCCAAATTCGTAGGGTGACCGCGGATAATACAGGGCGGCGATGATCTCCTTGAGAACTTCGTCGTCGAGGTGCAGCTCAGGCGTCAATTCATCCGGCTGGCTTTTTCTGCCCCGCTCCGGGTTAAAATGGAAGAGGCCGGAGTTGTATCTCTCGTCGGCGCGGTAGAAGACTTCGATGAGCCGCCGGTAAGTCCGCTCGCCGCTGCTCAGCGCCTGGAGCTGCCCGTACTGTTCGATGCCGCGATCCTCGCACATGCGCAGAAAGACAATCCGGTCAATCGTGGATTGGACGGCGTTGTTCAACTGCGGGACGCTGATGGATTCGTTCCGCAGGGAAAAGTTCCGGGCGAGTTTTTCCCGCCATTGCTCGATCTCTTTCAGGAACTCGGCATCCACCTCCGAAGTGCCACGTTTGCCGCGCGCGCTCTCGGCGAACTTGTCGAATGATCCGCGAAGCACGGCTTCCTTCGAGAAGACATCGGCTATCTCCGCCCATCGGTCCGCGTAATCGCTGAACTTCATGTAATAGATGCGCGCCTGCGCTGCTGTGTCGCCCCTGTTCGGCCGGACTCGGCAGTCGTAAACGGCGAACTCCTCGAAGTCCGTCAGGATCGAGAGCGGCAGCTTCGAACTCCAGGCATAGCGGCGAAGCTGGTAAGCGGCGTCGGCGTCGTAGACGATGTCAACCGAGGGTCTCTTGGCTTCGAGGAAGAATTTCCGAACGCCGCCGATGCGGAAGCAATAGTCGGGCGCCTTGGTGGCGCCGCCGACCTTGATGGCGTCCTCGTGGATCACATCCTTGTACGCCTCGGCATGGCCGGCGCGGTTGGCCATGTCCCAGCCGAGCGCCTCGAACATCGGGTCAAGGAACTCCGTGCGGACTTGGGCCTCGTTGTAGCCCGCCGCGCGATAGGACGCGATGTTGCGCTCGAAATGTTCGACTAGGTCGAGGATGGCTTGTGGAGCTTTGCCCACTTTCCTGTCACCTCCCGATTGACGCGCGCAGATTCTACGCCTTGCCCGCCAGGATCGCCAGCCCTTCGAGCGTGAGGGCGGGGCGGAGTTCGTATTTTATCTTCAGATCCCGCGCGATGGGCTCGGCATCGCCGCCGGTGAGGATGATCCGGGCGCTCGGAGAGAGCTCTTCGGCCATCCGCGCGAGCAGCGACTCGACGAGCGCCACCGCGCCCCAGTGCGCGCCGGAACGCATGGCGGCGACGGTGTCGCGGCCGAGGACCGACGCGGGCTTCTCATAGGCGACCGCCGGCAGCAGGGCGGTGTGCTCGTGCAGCGCGCGCAGCATCAGCGCCGGGCCGGGCGCGATGGCGCCGCCGCAGAACGCGCCCCGCGCGGAGACGGCGTTGACCGTGATCGCGGTGCCGATGTCCGCGACGAGAGTCGCCGTGCGCGTCCGCGCATACGCGCCGATGGCGCTCAGCAGCCGGTCGGCGCCGACCTGCTCCGGCTGCTCGCACTGAATTTCGATTCCGTAGGGCAGATCGCGCCCCGCGACGAGCACAACGGTCTGGTAACTCCCGGACAGGAGCGATATCGCCCGGTCGGTCAAGGCCGGCGCTACGGAGGCCAGCGCGACGCGGCGGATCGGCTGCTGTCCGATCCGGTCGGCGAGCAGCGAAAGGTCCGCCGCCGGCAACCGGCCGTGGCGCAGGAGCCGGTCGCCCTCGAAGAGTCCGAAGGACACGTTGGTGTTTCCGAGGCTGACAGTCAGGAGCATGCGGCCACCTCCTTGGCCAAGGCGCGCAACAGTTGGCTCAGCCCGGCGCCGGTGACTGCGGAAATGGGGAAGACCGGCACGCGGACGCGGCGCTTGAGCGCGCGCAGGTTTTTCTCGGCGTCGGTGAGGTCCATCTTGTTCGCCGCGATGATGTGGCGCTTGCGGGCCAGTTCGCGGCTGTAGAGTTGAAGCTCTTTGCGGATGGTGCGATAGGCGAGGACCGGGTCCGGCCCGGCGAGCGGGGCGATGTCCACCACGTGGCAGATCACGCGCGTGCGCTCGATGTGGCGAAGGAACTCGTCGCCGAGTCCATGCCCGGCGTGCGCGCCCTCGATCAGCCCGGGCAGGTCGGCGATGACGAGCGGCCGCGCGTCGCCCATGTCGGCGATGCCGAGCTGCGGCTCGAGCGTGGTGAACGGATATGCCGCGATTTTCGGATGCGCGGCGCTCACGCGGCTCAGGAGGGACGACTTGCCCGCGTTCGGCAGCCCGACCAGGCCGACGTCCGCGATCAGCTTGAGCTCGAGGTCGGCGGTCCGCTCCTCGCCGGCTTCGCCCTTCTCCCATTGGCGCGGCGCGCGGTTGACGGAGGTGGCGAAGTGCTTGTTTCCGAATCCGCCCTTGCCGCCGTGCGCGACGCAAACGATGCCGCCCGGCTCGACGAGGTCGCGCAGGATCATGCCGGTCGCCGCATCGCGCACGGTCGTCCCGGGCGGAACGTCGAGGATAAGGTCTTCGCCTTTCTTGCCGGAGCAGATGCCGCCGCCGCCCTTGCCGCCGTTGCCCGCGGCATAGACCGGGCGCGGAGGAAAATCCAGCAGCGTCGCCATGTTCGCGTTCGCGCGCAGGAAGACCGAGCCGCCGTGGCCGCCGTTGCCGCCGTCCGGCCCGCCGCGCTCGATGTACTTCTCCCGCCGGAAAGAGCAGCAGCCGTTGCCGCCTTTTCCGCCGCGGACGCGCAGACTCGCCTGGTCAATGAACATTTATTCTCGCGCCGAAAAGACCGATATATGGAAACACAAGCCATGATAGCGGGTCGGAGCGCCGCAGGTCAACGGGATTGCTTGCCAGACGGCTTGCCGCTCGCTATGATGCGCGTCCGGGGGCCGAACTTTTCCGAAGGGATTGCTGACCGGTGAGCAGAACGCGCGCAGCGAGCAGCGCATCGAGAGAGACATGATGACGGCGGAACGCGTCGCCCTCAACCTCGTGACGTTGAAAGGGGAGCACGACGCCAAACATCTGTTGCACAAAGTGAAGACGGCGGCCAAGGCGGGTTTCGGCGGCGTGGGAATCTGGGCCGAGGATACCGATGCCTGGCTCGGCTCGGGCAAGCGGCTCCGCGACCTGCACCATGCCGTCACCGACCAGGGAATGAAGGTCGTCGAACTGTGCGAGGTGACGGTCTGCGACGGGCACGGCTCCGTGGCAGACCGGACCCGCGAATTCGCCGCAGCCGAAGGGCTGGCCGCGCCGCTGGTCGCGGTGGCCTACAATAATCCGGGCGCCTCCCTGGATGAGGCGAAGAAGGATTGGACGAAGTTCCTCGACTTGCTCAGCGACGTCGAAGGCGTCCGCGCGGCGCTGCACTTCAAGGGCGATTCCCGGAACCTGAACACGCTCGACCTGGCGTGGGACGTCGTGAGCGCCGGGCCGCCGAACGGCTGCCTGCTGCTGGACGTGTACGATTTCTGGCTCGGCCAGAGCCCCGTGAGCAGCCTCAACGCCGTGCCGGTCGAGCTGATCGGCGTGGTCCATTTGTCCGACGTGAAAAATGTTCCTCGCGAGAAGGCGACGATGGTTGACCGGACGTTTCCGGGCGAAGGGGTGATGCCGCTGACGCACATTATCTCGACCATCGTCCGCCGCGGCTACCAGGGGCCGTTCAGCGTGGAGATCATGGGCGAGTGCCAGCACCGGGAATGCCTGGAGACGGCCGAGGAGGCGTTCCGCTGCGCGCGCAAGCTGCTGGGCACGAGCGGGCCGTCGCACCGCAAGCTGCCGGTCGCGCGCTCGAAGAATTCGTAGTCGCGGGTCCAAGGAGAGGGCGATGGCTTACGAGGCGGTCATCGGCATCGAGGTCCACGCGGAACTCGCGACCGAGACCAAGCTCTTCTGCGGCTGCCGGACGCAGTTCGGCGCGCCGCCGAATTCCCAGACCTGCCCGGTCTGCCTTGGGTTGCCCGGCGTGCTGCCGGTGCTGAACCGCCGCGCGTTCGAGTACGCGCTGAAGATCGCCCTCGCCCTCGAATGCCAGGTGGATGCGCGGACGAGCTTCGACCGGAAGAACTACTATTATCCCGACCTGCCGAAGAACTACCAGATCTCGCAGAGCTACCACAATCTCGGCCGCGACGGGCATCTGGACATCATCGTGGGCGGCGCCGTGAAGCGGGTCGGCATCTGGAACGTCCACCTCGAGGAGGACGCCGGCAAGCTCGTCCACCCGGAGGGCGCGGGCGCGAACTGGACGCTCGTGGACCTGAACCGCGCCGGCATGCCGCTGCTGGAGATGGTCTCCGCGCCCGACATGCGCTCGTCGGCCGAGGTGGACGCGTTCATGCGCGCGCTGCGCAACGTGCTGCTCTACACCGCGGTCGCCGATTGCAAGATGCAGGAGGGCAAGCTGCGCTTCGAGCCGAGCATTTCGATCCGGCCCGCCGGGCAGAAGGAACTCGGGGCGCGCGTGGAGATCAAGAACGTCGGCTCGATCGGCGCGGTCGTGAAGGCCGTGGACTTCGAGATCGCGCGGCAGACGCGCGCGCTGGAAACCGGCGAGAAACTCAGCCCGGAGACGCGGCTGTGGGACGAGAGTCTCCAGCGGACCGTTGCCATGCGGCGCAAGGAGACCTCGGCCGACTACCGCTACTTCCCCGAGCCGGACCTCGTCCAGATCGAGATTGACGAGGGCTGGAAGGCGGAAGTCCGGCGCTCGGTCCCGGAACTGCCGGTGCGGCGGCGGCTGCGGTTTCAGGAAAAGTTCGGCCTCGGCGATTATGACGCGGCGGTGCTCACGGAGGATCGCGAGATCGCCGACTACTTCGAGAAATGCGTCGGCGCCGGCGCGGCTTCGGCGAAGGCGCTGGCGAATTGGGTCATCAACGACGTGCAGCGCGTGATGAACGAGCGAGGCGTGACGTTGGCGGAATTGGCGCTGGACTGCGGCTATCTCGCCGAGTTGGTCGCCCTGGTTGAGAAGGGCACTTTGAACCTGGGCACCGCCAAGGAAGTTTTCGCCGAGGTGATTGCCACCAGGGTCGCTCCAGCGGAGATCGTCAAGGCCAAGGGGCTTGCGCAGCTCAACGATAATGACTACCTCGAGAACATCGTGCGCAATGCCCTGGCCGCCAACGCAAAGAGCGTGGCCGATTACAAGGCCGGGAAGAAGGCCGCCTTCAATGCGCTGTTCGGCGCGGTCATGCGCGAGACGAAGGGCAAGGCCAATCCGCAGGTGGTGCGGCAGATTCTTGAAAAGCATTTGGCGCGGTAAAGAAAGTCAGGACCGCGAAAGCGCGAAAACGCGAAAGAGGAAACTGACGGACGTTCCGTACGCGGTATTTCGTGCTTTCGCGTTTTCGCGGTCCAAGGTGCTGTTATGAAGCTCGCCTGCGACCTCTGCGGCAAGACGTTGATGGCGGACGAGGACGTGCGCTACGTGGTGCGCATCGAGGTCTTCGCCGCGGCCGATCCGATGGAGCTGACCGAGGAGGACCTGAAGAAGGACTTGCGCAAGGCGCTCCGGGAGCTTATCGTACGCATGGAGCGCATGGATCCGGAGAAGGCGCAGGACAGCGTCTACCGTAGCTTCCACTTCGAGATCTGCCCGGCGTGCCAGAAGGAATACCTCAAGGACCCGCTGAGGCGAGGGAATAACGCATAGCGTGAAGTATACATTACCAAGACACCAAGGCACCAAGAGCGGCAACTCATATTGCAACCACGGAACACACGGAAGACACTGAAACCGTATTAGGAAAGTCATTCGGTGTGCTCCGTGTATTCCGTGGTGGAAGGTGTTGTCTCTTTGTGTCTTGGCGCCTCGGTGGTGAATAATTCGGCATAGGAGAGTGAATCGAACATGGGAATGACGATCACCGAAAAGATCATCGCGGCGCACAGCGGCAAGTCCCGCGTGCAGCCCGGCGAGTTCGTCTACGCGGACGTGGACATCGCCCTGGGCAATGACATCACCGCGCCTATGGCGATCCACGAGTTCGAGGCCGCCGGCCTGGGAAAAGTTTTCGACCCCGGCCGCATCGTGCTCATCCCCGACCATTTCACGCCGAACAAGGACATCAAGTCCGCCGAGCAGTCGAAGCTCATCCGCCGCTTCGCGCGCGAGCAGGAGATCACCCACTATTACGAGGTCGGGCGCTGCGGCATCGAGCACGCGTTCCTGCCGGAGCAGGGGATCGTGGTGCCCGGCGACCTGGTGATCGGCGCGGATTCGCACACCTGCACCTACGGCGCGATCGGCGCGTTCGCCACCGGAGTCGGCAGCACCGACCTGGCCGCGTGCATGGCCACCGGCAAAGTCTGGCTTCGCGTGCCGCCCAGCCTGCGGTTCGTCTTCAAGGGCACGCTGCCGCAGTGGCTCGGCGGCAAGGATCTGGTGCTCTTCACCATCGGGAAAATCGGCGTGGACGGCGCGCGCTACAAGGCGATGGAGGTCTGCGGCCCGGTGATCGCGGGACTGAACATGGATGAGCGGCTCGCGCTCTGCAACATGGCCATCGAGGCCGGCGCCAAGAACGGCATCATCGCCGCGGACAACGTGACCGCGGAATACGAGGAGAACCGCGCGCAGCGCCCGCCGAAATCCGTCGCCTCGGACCCCGATGCGAAGTATGAGGCGGTCCATGAGTGGGACATCTCCAAGCTCTCGCCGCAGGTGGCGCTGCCGCACTTGCCGGAGAACACGCGGCCGGTCGAGGAGTGCGGCGATATCCAGCTCGACCAGGTGGTCATCGGCTCGTGCACGAACGGCCGGATGACCGACCTGCGCACCGCCGCCGCGATCCTCAAGGGACGCAAGATCGCGCCGGGTCTCCGCGTCATCGTGATCCCGGCCACGCAGGAAATCTATCTCCAGGCGATGGAGGAAGGGCTGCTGAAGATTTTCGTCGAGGCGGAAGCGGTCGTCTCGACGCCGACCTGCGGCCCGTGCCTCGGCGGCCACATGGGCATCCTCGCCGCGGGCGAGCGCGCCCTGGCGACGACGAACCGCAACTTCGTCGGGCGCATGGGAAGTCCCAAGAGCGAGGTTTATCTCTGCGGTCCGGCCGTGGCGGCTGCCAGCGCGCTCACCGGACGCATTACCCATCCGGACGAGGTGATGAAATGAGAGGAAAATGCTGGAAGTTCGGCGACCACGTGGACACGGACCAGATTATCCCGGCGCGCTATCTCAACGTGAGCGACGCGGCTGAGCTCGCCAAACATTGCATGGAGGACGCCGACGCGGACTTCTCGAAGAAGGTCCGCCGCGGCGACCTGATCGTGGCCGGCGAGAATTTCGGCTGCGGCTCGTCGCGCGAGCATGCCCCGCTGTGCATCAAGGAGTCCGGCGTCGCGTGCGTGATCGCGAAGTCCTTCGCGCGCATCTTCTTCCGTAACGCCATCAACATCGGCCTGCCGATCCTCGAATGCCCGGATGCCGTCGAGGCGATCTCTGAGGGCGATCAGATCGAGGTGAACCTCGCCGCCGGGACGGTCCGGCATCTGGGCACCGGCAAGACGTACTCCACCGCGCCGTTCCCGCGCGAGTTGCAGGAGATCATCGCCGCCGGCGGCCTGATGAACTACGCCCGGAAGACGGCGCGGAAATAAGTATGCGGACGGTCGCCGCAGGTTCACCACGACGAGACGACGGGCACAACGAATGTCAAAACAGCGAACTCTTGTAACAGTAGTTCCGTCGTGATCGTCGCGCCGTCGTGGTGGAAGAGTGCGTTCCGTTGCTTTCGCGAACGTCAATGACAAACCCAGGAGGCCCGATGGCCCACAAGCGCAAGACGATCCTCTCCTTCTACTGCGATGACACTGGTCCCTATCGCGTCGGGGCGAAGCCGTTCCAGACGTTCCTCGACTACTGCGCCGAGCAGAAGATCGCCGGCGAGTCGAGCGCCATCCTCGGCGGCGGCGGCCATTCCATGACCCGCGACCCGGGCCGCGAGGAGAAGGCGTTCCTCAAGCAGGTCGCGCGGGCCTGGGACTGCGGCATCGGCACGCACATGGAGGTGATGACGCACGGCGCGCTCTTCGACTTCAAGGCCAACCGTCCGCGCGAGGGCGCGGTCCACGAAGGCCTGTGGCTGCACGAGCCGGCGGTCGCCCAGGCCGCGTACGAGCGCTACTTCCGCAGCATCATCGCCGAAGGCGAGCGCGCGGGCATCCGGTTCACCGGCTTCACGTGGCCCGGCTGCGGCTGCGATCCCTGCACGCGCCGGTACGCCGCGCTGCGGGCCAGGGGCTACACGACGCCCAATCCCGCCTTCTGGAAAGCCCTGCTCGCGCTGGCCAAGAAAGGGAAATTCCGCGGGCCGACGGTGCCGTGCTTCTTCGGCTCCGACGAGAAGAAGGGCGCCATCCATCGGAAGGCGTCTGGCGGGGGCTGCGGCGTCTACGACCTCATGCCCAACGCGAAGGACAAATTCGGCATCTGGGAAAACAATCCCGCGCATGTGGACCCGGACTACTACATCACCGCCGACGGCAAATCGGGCATCCTCGTGCGTCACGTCAAGGCCGGCGCGCCGTACGCCATCTGGTATGCCCACTGGCAGGGCCTGAACCCCGCCAAAGGCGTCGGCTGGAAGGCGTTCACGACCGTGGTGAAAAGGATCGGCAAGCACCTGTCCGGCCGAGTCGTCTGGATGCGCCCGAGCGACATCACGGACCGCTATCACAAGGCCGGCGGCTGGGGGTTCGTGGACGAACTGTGAGGGCAGGAGGTCCGGTTGAAGACGAGGCCCGTCCCCATTTTGCCTGAATTCGCTTGCAGGATCGCTATGGGGAGATACGATGCTGAAAACGGCTGACGGCGGTCGTCGGCAGGAAGTCATATGGGAAATGTCGGAGGAGAGCTTCTAATGAAGAGCAGATTTGCAGCGGCAATTGCATCGGCGGCAGTCATCGGCGTCCTCGGCTCAGGTGCTTTGCTGGCCCAAGCCAGTCCGGCCGAGCCCGATCCGGCGGCGTTCCTGGCGGACGTGATGAGGAACCCGAACCTGGCAAACAAAGGCACAGGCGAGTTGTACTGCTGGCATGCCTCCGCCGAGACGGAAACGTTCCTCAATGCCTACCTGACCTACCAGGACACCAGGTGGCTCGACGCCGCCATCAAGGATTATGACGCTTTCATCGCGAAGCTGCACAAGGATCCCGACGGCTACGAGGGCTGGATCGGCGATAACGGCGATGAACTGCTCGTCGCGAAGGGCCTTTCCACCGACGAGGTCGTGGGCGATGCGCTCCTCTGCGCACCGCTGGCCCGCTTCGCCGAGATCGTGATGCACGATCCCAAGCTCAAGGAAGCCTACGGCAAGAAGGCCCGGCAGTACCTCGATCTGGCTACGAGAATCTGCTGGGAGAAGTACAACAAGCGCGGCTGTTACTACGAGGACTCTGCCGGCTGGGGCAGCTACCACACCTACCCCAAAGTCGTGGACCTGAAGGCCAACAAGTGGATCGCCGCCCCCAACCGGCTCATCAGCGACAACCTCAACAAGCATTACCGCATGTCTCTGGTGATGCTGCGGCTATGGCGAGCCACGGGCAACGAAGAATATCGCCAGCGGGTCCTGAAGGTGTTCGGCCGGGCGAAGACGATGTGGCGGTATTTCCTCGAGGAAGACCGCATCACTTGGAACTTCTGGATGCCGCACGGCCCGTACGATATGGACGGACGCTCGCCCCGAAGCTGGGTGGCCGTCCATCCTGCCAACGCGGGCTACCAAGCCGGCGAGGTGGAGATGTTCGTGGAAGTCTATGACTCCGGCCTGGTCTTCGAGCAGTCCGACATGGAGAAACTAATCCACGCCAACCATTGGATGGCCGAAGGACCGGGCGGCTGGCGGAGCTCAGACGGCTCGACCAAGAGCGGCACGCTTTGGGACGCCCTGGCCCGATTCGACGACAAGATTCGCCAGAAACTGGAGGCCGAACTGGCCCGCAACGCCTCGGACGCAGGCTCGCAGATCGCCCAGGCCTATCTCAAATACGAGATGGCCAAGGCGCCCGGCTGGACGCGCCTCTATGTGAGCGATCCGGCGAAAGTGCAGGTGGTGAAGGTTCCGCTTCAGCCCGGCCGGGCCATTTCCGCCTCGGTGATCGTGCTCGACGCGGTGGAACTGGCCAATAAAGGCCGGGTGCAATTCGTCACGCAGGCCCGCGAGAAAGGCAAGCTCAAGATCGAGCTTCTCGACGCGGCGGGGAAGGACGTTCTAGGCACCCTGGCCGAGATCGAGGAGACCCAGGACGGGCAGCAGGACGCGCCGTACTGGGACGGCACAAACCCCAAGACGGGCAAGAAGGAGTTAGGCGAATACCTGGTTCGCTGGACGCTGAACGGTCAGAGCCGCACCGCGCCGGTCTGGGTGAAACAGGGCGTTGCCCGCAAGACCGAAGGTCCCAAGGCGCTTCTGCCCGGCGAGACGATCAAGGCCGATTTCGAGGGGAATCTCGATCCACGATGGAAGCTTGACGCGGCCGCCACGAGCACGGAGCGGGCGCATTCCGGCAAGGCGTCACTGAAGGTGGAAGGCTCGGCCCAGCTTGTTTTTGGATCGAGCGAGGACCTGCCCGTGAAGGTCCGGATGTGGGTCTTTGACAGCGGCGCGAAGTTCGGCACGTCGGGCAAGAACGGCCCGGCGTGGGGCGTGGGGACGGCCGACGGCGACAAGCTGTGCCTGTGGCAGGTCTGGCGGCCCTACTTGGCCGGCGATGAGGAATACGGCTGGGTCAACACGGGCGAGAACGCCTGGTACTCACCGCACCCTGGCGCGGGGGCCCGCAAGAGCGGCTGGGTCGAATGCGTATTCGATTTCAGCGACAAGAAGAACATCAAAGTGACCGTCGGCGGCCAGCCGGCGAAGTTGTACGCCAACCTCACGCCATCCGGCGCGGCAAGCGTTTACCTTCGCGGCGGCGACGGCCTGCCTCTGTACGTGGACGACATCACCGTGGAGTACGCGAAGTAGTTTCGCGGGATGTTTCATTTTGTGCCTGGCGATAAAGAAGCCCACCGGAAAGCCTCCGGTGGGCTTCTTGCGAGATCGTTCCCAGACGTCGCGAAGGCGGGTGCCGCTGGTTCTTGAGCCTTGAGCGCTCGGGGCGCAGATGAAAACCATGTTCATAGGCCTGATCGGCTCTCTGAGCGGCTTGACTCCTCGGGCTTCCGCCCACTTGCCGCCTCGGCGGCTAAGCGTGCGCCTTCTGACCGTGTGCCTCCAGTCCCTGGGAGGCTATTGCAGGCGCAGTGCTGGGAATCATAGTGGCAAGTGCCATTACAAGACAGCGGTCACTTAAGGCTGCATTAGCGTGGAAGCATGGCTTATAATCACTATTGTGTTAAGCACCGTCGGGGCGGCGTATTTCGTCTACGGGTGGAGGCAAAAGGAGGGGATCTTCCTGGCGGCAGGTGTAGCCCTCTCCGTCTTTCCCTTTGTGATCTCCAATCCCTATGCCTTGAGCGGCATTGGGGTTGCCCTGTTGGTTGCGCCCTTCGTCATCCGGCTCTGGGCGTACAGGTAATCGTTCTGCCGGGGGAAAATAGGGATAGGCCGTTTTCCCCAAGACGATCCGCAAGCATTTGTCCGACCGAGCAGTCTGGTCGCGCCCAAGCGACATCACCGACCGCTACTACAAAGCCGGCGGATGGGGGTTCGTGGACGAACTGTGAGGCGGGGTTATTCTGCGAACGTGATCCTCGTGGTAGTTGTGTATGGTGTCACCAGAATTCCTGGGACACCATTATGTCCCAGGAATGCTCTTCAACTCAGTTCTCCCGTCGCCGTATAAGTAATAGTACTCGTGCTTCCCTAAAGGCGTGTCATACGGGCGCACAATCAATAGAACTTGGGCGCGTTTGCCAAAGCTTGATGGCTCGTAAAGCATTACCCAGCCAATCTTCGAGAACTTCGTTTCGACGTCAGATCTTGAACTACTCTCACCGAGTTCATGCGTTACCACCTGCGCTTGTTCCCGGAACTCGGCATATTGCTCGGCACGTCTTGCGATAGCACGACTAATAGTCTGTTCGTGCACCAGCCAGATAAACCAAATGCCAACACAACCCGCGGCTAGCACCGCGAGGATTCGTGGGGCCATTTCTCTCAAGTGCATTAGTTTCCAATCAAGGCAGGACGGTATGCATCCGCCGGCATTCCTGGGACGCCATACATAACTAATGCTGCCGATGGTGCGAATCGTTATGTATGGCATCCCCGGAACTGGCACATTGAAAGTTGGCGGTCTTTTTCAATAGCCCCGCTATCTCCGTTTATTACTTATGGTGCCTTAGATTAGCGAAGAAGGGCGCCTTGGGAAATGGGGGACTTATGGGCTCGAGGGCGACAGCCCATTCCTTATGCTCCCAATCCAGAAACGCTAATTCATCGAGTTTCTGGTTGTCTTTGTGGTTCCGTCTTTCCTGCTCAAACGAACATTGGAGACCCGATGCAGTTTCCTCGCAACGAACCTTCACCCTCCAGTCAGTCTTGTCAGGCGCCTTGAATCCCAGATATTCGGTCGGCTCGTAAATCTTGCCATTCTCGTCTTTCACAATCCATCTCGGGCCGGCACGCTTGTCCGCCTCTGTCAGCCATGCCACATACCTGAGGTCGTCCCATCCGATGATATGGATGGATTTCGATCGCCCTTCCTGCATGTCCTGCGCCGAGACCGCACCGCCCTGAAGCACGCCGAACATCGTGACGCAGGTCGCGAGCACACTGAACGCCACAGCCGATACGCTGGTCCGATCCGTCATTCTGCGGCTCATGTGGTTCCCCCCTTGATAAGAGATTTTTCAAAAGACTGCGGAGTGTTGGCATCGTGAATTCTGGTTTCGAATCTTGCCTCCTTTTCTAGCCCGGTTCGCCCCGGTTCACTGCGCCCCTTGTGTTCCGAACGGAAGCAGCACCTTGTGCCGCATCTGCTCGAAGCTAGCACGGGTGCGTGGATGTGTCAAGGAGTTAATGCTACCGATTGACGTGCTGCATCATCGCCTCCGGGTAGCGCGGGCCGCTGGCAGCGCCTTTGGGCATCACTTCGGCGAGCGCTTCGAGATCGGAGCGCGTGAGTTGAACCCGCAGCGCGGCGGCGTTCTCCGAGAGGTGCGCCCGGTGCGTGGTGCCCGGGATCGGGACGATGAATCGCTCCTGCGCCAGGACCCACGCCAGCGCCAGTTGCCCCGCCGTGATTCCCTTGCCCTTCGCGATCTCCTGGACCCGCTTGACGAGCCGGAGATTCTTCTGGAAGTTGTCGCCTTGGAAACGCGGAGAATTCCGGCGGTAGTCGTCGGGCGCCAGGTCGTCGAACTTCTGAAATCTCCCGGTCAGGAAGCCGCGCCCGAGCGGGCTGTACGCGACGAAGCCGATGCCCAGTTTCTTCACGAGCGGCAGGATCATGTCCTCCGGGTCGCGGCTCCAGAGGGAATACTCCGTCTGGAGGGCGCTGATCTGGTGCGTGCGATGGGCGCGCTTGATTGTTTCCGGAGCGGCCTCGGACAGCCCGAGGTAGCGCACCTTGCCATCGCTGACCAGGTCGGCCATCGCGCCGACGGTGTCCTGGATCGGCACGGTCGGATCAACGCGGTGCTGGTAATAGAGGTCAATGTGGTCCACGCGCAGCCGCTTGAGCGAGGCGTCGCAGCACTGCTTGACGTACTCCGGCCGCCCGTTGATGCCGCGCGCGTTCGGGTCGGAGGGATTGCGGACGACGCCGAATTTCGTCGCCAGCACGACGCGGTTCCGGTTGCCACGGATCGCCTTGCCGACCAGTTCCTCATTGGTGAAGGGGCCGTAAATATCGGACGTGTCAATCAGGGTGATCCCCAGGTCGAGCGCCTGGTGAATCGTGGAGATGCACTCCTCCTCGTCCGCCTTCCCGTAGAACTCCGACATTCCCATGCAGCCGAGCCCCAGCGCTGAAACGACCAACCCCTGTGTCCCCAATGCGCGTTGCTCCATCGTTCGCCCTCCTTTATGCCCTGGTTTCCGCGCGCGCGCCTACGGACTGATCCTCCCGGAGCAGGCTGGTGAGCGCGCCGAGAAAAACGAAGACGGCCCCGACGGCATAGCCGACGCTGGCGTCGTGGAAGATCTGCAGTTTCTCCATGTGCACGGCGGCTGCGACGCCGCTCGGGATCTCGATGCCGGCGACGGCCGAACTGACGGCGATGCCGAACGCCATGCCCAGGTTTCTCATGGTGGACAGGACGCCTCCGCCGATGCCCAGGTGCGTGCGCGGCACGCTGCCCATGATCGCGCTGTTGTTCGGCGACTGGAACAGCCCGGTGCCGATCCCGACGAGCAGCATCATGCACAGGATGACCGGCAGCGCGCGCTCCTGCGCGATGCTTCCCGCGTGGACCCCGTGCAGGAGAACGGCCATGCCCGCCAGCCCGACCGCCACAACGGTCTCGCCGGCCGCGGCCAGGCCGCGCGTGCCGATGCGGTCGGAGAGCGACCCGCTGATCGGCGCCAGGAGCATCACTCCCGCCGGAACCGCCGCGATGATCCAGCCGGCCTTCGCCGTATTATAGCCGAATCCGTTCTCCAGCAACACGGGCGTCAGGAAAACCGCGCAGGATTGCCCGAGGAAGTTCATCATCGAGGCCAGGTTCGCCCCGGCGAAGACGCGGTTGCGGAAAAGGGAAAGGTCCAGCATCGGCGCCGGGTGGCGGCGCTCCTGCCGGATGAAGACGATCGCGCTCGCCAGCGACAGCGCCAGCAGAGCCAGGACAGCGGGCGAGACCCAGCCCCACGAACTGCCGTTGGTGATCGCCAGCAGCAGGGCGGTCAGCATGGCCACCGCGAGCAACCCGCCCGGCCAGTCCACCCGCGCCGGCCGCCCGAGGCGCAGCGGCGGCAGCATCCGCCAGCACCACAGGCTGCCGAAGAGACCGATCGGCAGGTTGATGAAAAACACCCAGCGCCAGCTTCCCTGAAGGTGCGCGAGGAACCCGCCGAAGGTCGGCCCGATGACCAGCCCGATGGCCACGCACATCCCCACGACGCCCAGCGCCCGGCCGCGCTCCTCGGCGGGAAAGATCGCCGTGACGATGCCGGAACTCAGCGCCATCATCATGCACGCCCCGACCGCCTGCAGCACCCGCGCGCCGATCAGCCAGCCGAGAGTCGGCGCCAGCCCGCAGAGTGCCGAGGAGACCGTGAACAGCGCCGCCCCGACAAGATAGATGCGCCGGAAACCCCACAAGTCGCCCAGCCGTCCCATCGGCAGAATAAGTCCGCCGATGACGATCAGGTATGCCAACTGCACCCAGGCCACCTTGGCCAGATGCGCGACGTGGAAATCCTGCTGGATGACCGGGATGATGATGTTGACGGCGCTGCCGTCCACCGGCGCCATAACCAGGACCGCCATCACCGACGCCAGGATCCACCAGCGGTTCGGATACTGTCCGGATGTCAAGCGAGGTTCCCTTCCCTCTTGAGGCGGCATTCGGGATTTGCGGCACGTTCCGTCGGTCATTGTGCCTTCCCCCGGGAGATAAGGCAAATGCCGATCGGCACATGGCCATCGGCCATTTTGCGCATGCTCTTGACAGCCCGCGCCGGATACGGTAAAAACAGGAGACCATCTGAAAACCGCGCCCCCTTCGTCCAGCGGCCCAGGATGCTAGATTCTCAGTCTAGAGACAAGGGTTCGAGTCCCTTAGGGGGTGCCAATCATAGGTCAAGGCTCCTGAGCAGGTTATGCCCAGGAGCCTTGATTGTTATCAGGCCGCACAGAAAGTCCGCGGCGCCATGGCGGCACCATAGAATCACTTCTTCTCGTCGTCGGCGCCCGTCGGGCTTGCGACTTCGGTGTTTTGAGCGGGAAGAACTGCCATCTGAACCATTCGTTGCCATATTCGTTGATGCTGAACTCGCCGCTGTTCTGGTCAGCCTCAACAGGTTGATCGCCCGCGCCCGCTATCTCGGTGCAAGCGTCACTTCCTGGATCCAGGGGGCTTGGTCGTAGTCGGAGGTGTAGAAGACGACGAGAATGCGGCCCTCGTCAAGTTCCAGCGCGTCGCCCATGCCGTAGGAGCCTGCTTGGATGGCCTCGTTGTCGTCAAGTGACATCTCGGGCGTCCAGGTGCGCCCGCCGTCAGCGGTGAGGCGGCAGCAGTACAGTCGGCCTTTGCGCGGCCAGGTGGGCACGCGCTGCTCAGGGGGCGGGCCGCCGTGGTGGATGCCACGATACGTCACCAGCAACTCGCCGCCACGGAGGATGATGCCCGCGCCGGCCATCCCCTCGAACGAAGGCGCTGGCGGTTCCCACGTGCGTCCGTTGTCGGCCGAGCGCGACGAATAGAACGTGCCGTTCGTGCGGATGAGGACGAAGAGTTCGCTGCCGCCCAGATGGAAGATCAGCGGCTCGTTCAGCGGCAGCTTGCCGAGACAGCCGAACGTGCCGATCCACGCCCGTACCCGCCATGAACGGCCGCGGTCGGACGATTCCATGCAGGCGGCGCTGGCGCCCTCACCCTCGGCCCGCCGGCCGTACCCGCCCAGCAGCCATACGCCGCTGGGCAGTTCGATGATTTTGCCGTAGGGCACCCACCACTGGTGGAACCCGGCCGCGCTGACGGGAGTGCGCGGCGAGAACGTCTCGCCGCAGTCGGCGCTGAAGGCGACGTACACACCGGCCGTCCGGCTATTGACGTCGTCCCACTGCCGCGAGAAGAGGACGATCGTGCCGTCAGTCATCCGCGTGAGGTCGCCGCAGCCCATCTCCTCGACGGCGCCCTCGTGGGTATAGAGCGTCCGCGGAGCCGACCATCGGCCGTTCTCACGGCGGATAAGGCACAGGTCGCCATCGGCGCCGTGCGAGTACGTGCCCGGGCGCGATTTGCCGTCGCGGTAGGCCATGAGGATGCGCCCCGGCCCCGCCGGCGCCAGCCCCGGGAAACTCAGGTACCGATCCAGCCGCTTGGCGATGACGTCCCGCCGGTCGGTAATCTCGAAGTTTCTCATATCCCAATCTCCCGCGAAACGCCGGCCTGCGAACCTGTCGTGGCCGCTGCTCGTCCGTCATCAGCCCTGGCCGAGGGGCTCAGATCACCGCAGGCCCTTCGGGCTGTCAGCATCCGCGGCGGCAGATCGTGAGGCTTTTTCGATCTCGAGCGGCACCCACCATTCAGCCCGGTCTCTGGGCCTGTCTCTTCGCTTCCAGCCGTCCGTGGGCGGCATTCCTTCCATGGTCCGGTACTTGTCCCAGTAGGGTTTCACCCAGGCGCCGCACCAGTGAACGTTCCCCTGGATGGAGATGTCGCCCTTCACGTCATCCAGCAGGGCGGAGGCCTGCGGAAAACACCTCACAATCTCCTTGCGGTGTTCGAGGGTGTCTGGCTCATACATCCACCGGTCCACGTAGTCGAAGAAGGGATCGTGGTCCCACTGCTTCTCCAGCTTCAGGATCCGCAGGACGAGCGCCTCGCTGACCCAGGCGTTGCTGGTGCAATTGCGGCGATAGTTCTCGCCGACGGGCAGCCCGAAGTACTTGGCGTCCTGTTCGTTCACGGTCCACTGGGAAGGAGGAAGGTGCTCGTACGGCCCGTATCCGCCCTCGGCGCCCTTGTTGCTGTAGGGCTTGCCGGTCGCTGAGGAGATCCCATAGTGACCCGCGAACACCACGGTCGCTCCGGTCCAGCAGGCTCCGTAGCGCGTCTGGTTGTCTTCGCTGAACTCCGTCGCGGGAAACTTCCGGCTGGGCGACATCATGTCCTCGTCGTCCAGCATGAACCCGGCAAAGACAATAAGAAACTTGCGTGCGTGGCCGTGCCCGCCGAATCCCATCCAGCCGGGATGCCCGGACTTCACCGCGCCCCAGTAATCAATCCCGATCTGGGTCATGTTGATGAGGAGCGGCTCCTTGTGGTCGGCCGGGAAATCCAGGCACAATTTCAATCCGGCGCCTCCCGCGTAACCGGCGAGGTTCGCGCCATACCAGTGCATGTTCAGCCAGGGTGCGTCGAACCCGAAGAAGCCGGTGTTGACCCACGGCTTCTGGAAGTACACTGCGTCCTCCAGAGGATCGCGCGTGTCCTTCCGGTCGCCGAGAAGGGGCAGCCTCGGCAGCGCATCCCTGCGGAGATCCCGCGAGTAGTAGATCTTCGCGCTCCGGTCGCAGTAAGCCGGACGGAAGGCGTCGGGCGGGAGCGGCTTCTCCACGCAAGTCAGAATCGCCGCCACCTTCAGGGGGAAGTCGAACCCTCCTTCGCCCCGGCGAGACTTGTCGTGTGGGCCGTAGAACGGAGAGGGCACGTCTTCGCCGTGCTTGAGGCTGATGGTGGACACCAGCGAGTCCCCAGGCTTCATCCGGATCGGCGGCAGCGAAAGCCGGTTGCGCCGGAAGTAGTTCATGATGCCGCTGTCGTACGCCACCTCCTTGATCGCCGGCGGGTTCAGCATGGAGCCGTTGCGGACGAAGTCCTCCTTCTTGACACCCTGCTCTTGCGTCTTGTCCTTCTCGCTCTCGGGCACCTCGTCGCCGACCAGCGTCTTGGGGTCCAGTTGGGTGATGGTGATCGGACCTACGATGTAATAGTCGCCGTTGACGAACCGGCCGACATGGGCCGGTTTCTCAAATGTCCATGTTATGCCGTAGTGCGAGACGCTGCTCTTTAATGGAAGCTCATCGAGTTTGGGCGCCGCGGGCGCGTTGTCCCTGGTATAAATCACAACCGGTTTCTCCTGGCTCCAACATGGAGTCGCCAGGCAGCAGACTGCCGCTGCGGAGAGACCAAGCGCCAAGATCGTTCTCAGCATAACGCGACTCCTTCTCGTTCTGCGGCCCAAGCTGGCCGGCTCCTCCGGTTGGGATCGGTTCCCACGCCCGGTATTGTAATGCAGGGACGCATGCCTGGCCAGATGTCTTTCCTGGAGATTCAGTAGAAGGCTCCAGAAGGGGAGGCCCGTTCGGAACATGCACTGAGTTTGGCCGTGGCAAGGCGAGTCCGGGATTTGCCAGATGGCCGCCGCCCACATAGCGGCTAGCCATCAAATCTCCGATTCCTGATCATCCCGAAGGTCGAAGGCGGCCGCTAGTAAAAAACAACCGGGAAGGCTGATGGCTATTTACCGTCAGCCCTCCCGACTACGTTGCACAACGTCAGAGGCCAAAGCCGCCCCTGGTCCGCGTTCGTTCTAACCGCTCGCCTACTTCCAGGTCTCTTCCGCCGGCGGAGTCTTTTCCCCATTCGGCCCGGGCGGAAGATTGTCGCGGTATTTCTTCCACATCTCGTTGACGAACGGATACCACGTCGCTCGTTGCAGCTGCCAATCTGCGGAGAAGTCCCATCCCGTCTGATCTTTGATCTGCTTGACGAATGCCGTGTCGTCCTCCGTCATCCAGCGATCCTCATAGGCAAAGAACGCGTCATGGTCCCAGTCTTTCTCAGCGTGCATAATCCTGGCCGCAAGAGCCTCGGCCACCCAGGCATTGCCGTTCAAACGACGGTAACTCTCGTTCATCTGGCTCGCCCACTCTTTCGGCGGGAGATGCTCGTACTGGCCCCAGCCCGGATCGGTCTTATTGATATCCTCGCCGTTCCGGTCAACGCCCTGATGCCCGGCGTAGACCACCTTCGCTCCGGTCCAGGAGCGCTTGAACAGAGTCTGCATGTCCTCCCCGAACTGCACGTTGGGATAGGTCTTAGTGGGCGAGGCCATTTCGTCATCGCCCAGCATCATCCCGGCGAACACGATCGGCCATTTCCGGCCCGATCCATGCCCGCCATGCGCCTGCCAGCCGTGGAAGCCGGCTCTCACGATGCCCCAAAGGTCAATCCCGTTCTGCACAAGACCGATCAGGAGCCTCTCCTTTTTCTCCGGCGGCAAATCCGTCATCAATGCCAGGCTGGCGACTCCGGGCGCTTCGGCCATTTCCCGTCCGTACTGCGGTTGATATTCCACGGGCGCGTCGAAGGAAAAGAATACCAGGTTGAACCAGACGCGGTTGTAGTGATCCGCCAGTTCGTCTGCCGAAATCGAGACGCCTAAGTCCAGGTCGAACGTATCTCGGCCATAAGGCAGATTCGGCAGGAGATTCCGCTTGAGGTTCCTGGCCAGGTAGGTCTTCTGCGACCGATCGCAGTACGAGGGACGGAAGGCATCCGCGGGCTGGGCGGCAGCCACACAGGTGAGCACACAGGCGCTTTTCACGGGGCACGGCGTAATGACGCTCTTTCGAAGCCAGCGATGAAAGGCCTTGTTGTATTCCTCGTCGGTGACGCTGATGGTGGACATGAGCGCATCGCCGGGCTTCATCTGGATCGGCAACGGCGTGCACATCTTGGCGTCGTAACGGTGTCCCTCCTCGCGGCTGTCATAGCCGCTGTGATTTTCATCCAGCGGCGGATTCACTTCGCATCCATTCCGGCCGTTCCCGGGCGGAGGCGTGATGGAGACGACTTCGCAATTCCCCACAACATAATAGTCGCCGTTTACGAACTGACCGACTTCGGCCGGTTTACTTAACTTCCAAGTGATCCCGTATTGCGTGATGGTATCGGTTTTCACAGTAGGACCGCTCTCTGCGCATGCAGACAAGAGAACGAGAATAGCCGCCATGCAAACGCTCTTGCACACGTACATTGTTCCCTCCCTTCCATTTTAGCTTTCGATCGCTTCCCTGACCCAAATCTATTTCCAGGTCGTCTCGGCCGGCGGGGTTTTCTCACCATCCGGCCACGGGGGAATGTTGTTGCGGTATTTATGCCACATTTCCATTATGAATGGATCATATGTCTGTCTCTGCCAGCACCAGTCAGGATAGGTAAGTCCCGTCTGCGCCGTGATCGTTTTTAGAAATGCGGTATCATCTTCCGTCATCCAACGATCCACATAACTGAAAAAGGCGTCATGGTCCCAGTATTTTTCCGCATGCATAATCCGCGCCGCCAAGGCTTCGCCCACCCAGGCGAGGCTCGTGCAGGAACGGCGGTATCCTTCGTTCATGCCCGGCTCCTCCGGGTCAATCGGCCAGTCCTTGGGCTGAAGATGTTCGTATTGGCCCCAGCCCGCCTTCTTATTGACGTCATTTCCGTTTTTGTCAACGCCCATGTGCCCTGCATAAACCACCCCGGCGCCCGTCCAGCAGCGTTTGAACAAGGTCTGCATATCTTCCCCGAACTCGCATTTAGGATAGGTCTTGTTCGGCGACGCCATCTCGTCGTCGCCCAGCATGATGCCGGCGAACACGATCGGCCATTTCCGTCCCGTCCCGTGCCCTCCCCAGGCTTCCCAGCCGTGAAAATCGGCTCTCACAATGCCCCACAAATCAATGCCGTTCTGCACAAAACCGATCAGGAGCTTTTCTTTTTTCGCCGGCGGCAAATCGGTCATCAGCGCCAGGCTGGCCACAGCCGCGGCCCTGCCTAACTCTCTTCCGTACTGGGGCTGGTATTCGACCGGAGTGTCCCACGAAAAGAAAACCAGGTCCAGCCAGACGCGGTTGTAGTGCTCTGCAAGCTCTTCGACCGTCGGCGCGCCCTGTTCGATGGCGAAACTATCTTTGCCGTAGGGTAAACTCGGCAGAAGATTCCTTTTTAGATTCCCGGCCAGATATATTTTCTGCGAGCGGTCGCAATAGGACGGACGAAAGGCATCTGCCGGTGCAGCCGAAGCCAGGCAAGTGAGCACGCAAGCGCTCTTCACCGGACAGTCTGATTTGTCGCTCCTGCGAAACCAACTGGGGATTGTCCCGAGTTCCTTATCGGTCACACTGATCGTGGATATCAGCGCATCCCCGGGTTTCATATGAATCGGCAGTTGAGCGCACATCTTGGCGTCATAGCGCTCGCCCCCTTCGCGGCTGTCATATCCGCTGTGATAGTCATTGAGCGGCGGATTCAACTCGCTTCCATTTCGCCCGTTTCCCGGCGGCGGAGTGATCGCCACGACCTCACAATTGCCCACAACATAGTAGTCGCCGGTCACAAACTGTCCAACCTCCGCCGGCTCGCTTAATTTCCATGTGATCCCGTATTGGGTGATCGTATCGGTTTTCTCGGCTTGAACTCTCTGCGGGAATACACAAAAAAGAATGGCTATCACGACCGGGAGAACGTTTTTGGACGGGTACATGTTCGCCTCCAGCTCTTGTGTTTGGTTTGCAGCATGTTAACGCGGACAAACGCTTCCCTGAGATACTTCACGGCTTGCTCACGCTATGCGGTCCAGGACCGATGATCACCCCTTCACAGCGTATACCCCTCTGCGGACACGCCTGAACCGCTTGTCCTTCGAGAGCGTCATGCTGACGATGTTCTGAAAATCTTTGGATTTGCTCTTATAACCTGCCGCCAGAACTGCCTCAGCGGCTTCGGCAATGGTCAGCTTGCCCTTGGCTTTGATGGCTTCCGCCAATGTGCTGCTCAGGCTTCCTTCTCTCGCCGGTTTGACGGCTCTTCGCGCTGCCTTTCTCCTGGCCGCCTTCCTACGACCACGGACTGCCGCCTTCACATCGCCAAGACCTTCCAGCTCGGCAATCTGGCAATTCAGTGCATCCCGTGCAGCGAGGAGCTTCGGCAGTTTTCCTTGCCTACGACCGATTTCCTTCTTGAGGTCGTCTACGGACACCTTCGCCAGCTTCACTTTCGCCATGTGCTGCCCTTTCTGTCAAACGAATTACCTCAGCCCCATGCTGATCTTCCCTCTTGCGCCGCCGTTCGCAGGACTCTACCACGAGGGGCTGACAACCGCAAGGGGGCCCAAAGCTGTAACAGGGCCGCCGGCCGCCTTGCCCATTTCGGCAATTGCGTCCCTCAACGGGAGCCTTGTTTCGGTATCTGGGCTGACCGTCTTCGTCAGTCTATGCGGCAGGGTCCGTCTGCGGAGACGCAGTTCCTGCGGATGCCAAGATTCTCCATCCAGCCGCGCACTTCAAGTGTCTTCCACGGCCCGGAGCCCTTCCCGCCGCCGGAATCGTTATCCCAAAGCCAGCGGGGCGTGGGCCAGAGGCAGTAATCCGGTTTGACGGCGCGATAGAAGAATTCATCGCAGCCTGACTGGCCATGGTGCGCCATCTGTACGTAATCGGCATGGAGGCGTTCTCTAAAGGGGCCGGCGAGCAGCTTCTCGCCTCCCTCGACTCCGAGGTCGCCTGTGAACAGGACCGACTTCCTCGCGTCAGAGACGCGGATGACCAGGCTGGAGTTGTTGATTGCGTTCCGCGTGACCTCCGGGTTGTTGACACCCAAGACCTCGATTCGCACGCCGTCAATCTCCAGCACCTGTCCGACCTGAAGCGGCTCGCAGGAACGGCCGGAACGCTCCAGGGCCGCGCGAAAGGAACGCGTGTCTTCAAGGCGTTCCGGTTCATATTTTGCGATCCATACATCTTCGGGGAGAACGCCATAGATTCCGTCTATCTGCACGGCTGCGGGATCGTCGAGAATCGCGCTCAGGGCATCCACGTGGTCCGAATGTGGGTGCGTTATGAACCAGGCGTGGATACGATTCCCGAGCGCCGCGAGAGATTCTCTGAGGTTGGGGGCATCTCCACGCGTTCCTCCGTCTATGACAATGACCTCGTCGTGGCTGGTCTTTAGAACATAGCACATCATCTGAGTGCGAGTCTGGGCCGGCAATTGCCATAACGTAAAATGCGTCTCTGCCGGCGGCTTACGGCCATCCGATAGCGTCTGGCAGCTTTGGAGGACGACAAATGGCAGCCCAAGGAGTGCCAGCGGGTGACTGGAACACATTTGGCTCGACCTTCTTCTCAACCGGGATTTGCGATGTGGCCGCTCTCCACAGGACGGTCAGGCGTCACCTCCTCAGAGGTACACCCCTCTGCCGACCCGCTTGAATCGTTTGTCTTTCGAGAGCGTCATGCTGACAATCTTCCGCAAATTCTTGGATTTGCTCTTGTAACCAGCCGCCAGAACTGCGTCAATGGCTTCGGCAATGGTCAACTTCCCTCTGGTTTGGATGGCTTCCACCAACACGCTGCTCAGGCTGCCCTTTCTCGCCGGCTTCACGGCTCTTCGTGCTCCCTTCGGCCTGCCCGGCTTCCTGCGAGCAACGGCCACCGGCTTCACAGTGCCTAGAGCCTCCAACTCGGCAATTTGGCAATTGAGCGCGTCCCGCGCAGCGATGAGCTTCGGAAGTGCTCTCTGACGCCGAACGATCTCCCTCTTCAGCTCCTCGACCGACACCTTCGCGAGCTTTGCTCTCGGCATAGGAGCGACCTCCAAAGGATGATAATCAGCGGCCCTCGCCCTTACTCCGGGCACTGACAGGGCACAATAGCCAGCCAAGGCAGAAAAAGCAACAACGGCGAAGCGTCGCCTCGATCCCACCGTTGTGCCGGTCAGTCATGTTGGATCGCTTCCCAGAGTTCCTTGTTGAAAGCTGCATGCCGCGACGGGCAGTTCTCCCTATGGCAAACCTCGCAACTTCGAAAGTCCACCTCCGTAGGGAAAAGTACGCCCGAGACTGTCTTGTTCGGGATCATCAGGAATGAGTCCGTCAGCCTGACTCCAATCGCCTGCTCAACGTTACCCAGGAGAGCAAACAGCCCTCGCTGCTGTTCAATGGGCCACACCGATGCATCGCCGGAACCGGGCCGCATGATTGCTGTCTTGCCCAGGCGGAACCTGCGGTGCAGATGATCGCTGAGCTGGCTGTTCGCAGCACCAAGCAAGTGGGTCTTGATCAAGTCCCACCAGAACTCCTTCAGCATGTCCCCTCGCGCGGGAGACTTCTCATCCATCTCGCGTCCGCAGGTCGCAACCATGGGAAAAATGCGTTCGCTGGACGCCAGGTTCCTGCTCAAGGTTCGGCTTGTGAAAGAGATGCCCCCGATTACCACGGTGTCGCCGGCTCTGCCATCCACAAACGACACGGTGTAGGCCGCTCTGGGTTTTCCGACTTCCATTGCCGCGGCCATTAAGGCTCTCAATTCCTTCGCATCGTCGGATCCTGGTTCAACATGCGCCTGCTTCATCAATTGGACGGCATCCAAAGAAAATGGAATCTCGTTCAGGATTTCCATCTCATCTCCCTTAGCGCAACGATAGGGATCAGCGGCTTGAGCAATCGCTAGAAGGCCCGGAACGAGGCCGCAACTTTTCCATCGTTCAGATGCCGTGCTCATGGTATAGCGCCACTGCCGCTTTGTCAATGTCCGCTCTAAGGAACGCAGCGCGACCTATTGGAAAGGAGAACATTCTCATGGACATTCGGCCTGTTCGATGAGGAAGATACCGCCGAAGTGAAGGCGGTTGGGGAAGAACCAGACACGCAGCAGTGGAACTCACTTTGCTGGTGAGGCACGGTGAATCCGCTGTCCGCAGCGAGTGCAATGCCAGGCGGGGTCATCATCTGTACTGGTATAGTCCAATTACGCCAATCCGCCTCCTCTTCCCAAAAAGAGCGCCGCCACAAGTCGTTACCCGACTGGCAGGCCTGCCACGACTGACTTTCCGGGTAGGGGGCGGAGCGGAATGGCAGAGAGCGGAGGAGCAGCAGGCGGCGCGACGGCGCAGGGGAGAGGTTCGCCGGCGCGCGGCCTGCCCGGCCCCGACCGAACGAAGCGGGGGCTAATTAATTGCCGAGGGGCGCTTGAATCGCACCGGCCGTTCGTTGGGCAGACGTGGGCTTAACCCCGGCGAAGTCGCGCAGGAAAGGACCGTCGAATTCCCAGGCGTATAACTCTTCGATCGTGGTTTGCGCGTCGGCGAGGGTGCCCTGGGCGAGCCGAAGAAAATCGAGCGTGCCGTCGAACCAGCGGCCGGTCGGGGTGCCCGCGACGTAAAGATCGCCGTCGTTGGCGAGCGACACAGAGGCAGCGATGCCGCGGGCGCCGACGTCTTTTCGACCGTCGAGATAAATAGTCAGTTGGGGGATCGCGCGATCCAGTTCGGCGATGACGTGATGCCACTTTCCATCGCTGACTCTTGCGCGGCTTTCAACTGCAGCGGAAGCTCCGGGGCCTTGAACGCTGAAACGAATCCGGCCGGCGCTGCTGAGGGTCAGGCTGTAGCCGGCGCCCTGAAGCTTCTCGATCAGCACGCCGCCCGTGCACTCGGGCGCGGCTTTGAAATGGACTTCAATCAGCAGGTTGCCCGTGTAGATCTGCGGGTTCTTTAAGGCTGCGCCCTCGACCGTGCAGTCCTCGGGCTGCGCCCTTTCGTGCTGGCTTTTTTTCAGGTCACGAAACGAGAACGGTTTCATAATCTCAGCATTGGCGAGGACGGCATATTGCTTCCTGGCGGCGGAGAAGTTGAGGGCGCCGGCGGTCCAATCTTGCAGCGGGCCGTTGGTGTAATCGGCGGCGGTGATATGAACTCCCTTCAGCGCGTACATGGGGCGGTCGCGGTAGGTGTCGCGCGAGACGAAGTAATCGGCCATGTACCAGTGCTCGTCCATAAGGTGGGTGGGGTCGTCTCCGGGGCGGCAGAAGTTCCATTCGCCGACGACGCCGAAGAGGGACCACGGGACGAACACCTTGGCGCCATGAAACGGGAAACGGAAAACGTGCTTCGTGCTGCGCGATTCGTCGGGCGTGACGTCCGGCGCGGGGCGGAAGTCGCCGTGGGCGGGATCGCGCAAAGGCGGCTGGCGAGCGACGACGCCGAGATCGGTCAGGAGCGCGTCGTTTGCAACGAGGGTCGCCTTAAAGTCATCGAAGGAATGGAGCCAGCGACCGGATGGTTCAAGAACGCCCATTTCGGCGAAGTCGTAGAACACGTTGCCGCCATAGGCGTCGGAGGCGAGATCGAAGCGTTTTCGCGAAGGGCGCGCGGCTTGGGCTTCGCCTTCAGCGGCGGTCTTGGCCGGGTCGGCGTGGCGCAGGACAAACTGGCCGATCCCGCACCAGATATTGGCGAGATACTTGTTGCGGCCGGCCTCGGGTTCCTGGCGGCGCGAGCCGGTGTAGTAATTGTAGACGGTGTTGTTAAAAAAAGTGTTCTGATAACTGATGATTTCCTGGAAGGCGGAGCAATTCACGACGGGACTCTCGACGTCCTTCGCTTTGCCCCAGGCGATGTTGTTGAAGTGGTAATTTTTGAAAGCGCCGTCGAGGTAATAGGCGTGACCGAACCCCGCGCTATCATGGCTGTACCGCGCCCAGTTTTGATAGCCGAGCGCGTTATAGGAAATGTTGTCGAACACGTAGAATGGGCCGCCTTGCCAAGTCTCGATCCCGCCGTAATCGTTGCAGTTGAGCATCGATTCCCAGACTTTGTTGTGATGAATCAGCAGGCGCGTGAACGGCACATCGCCCCAGCACCCGTTGACTTTCGAGCCGTGAACGTCAATCCCCTGCCCGTAACTGCGTTCGATGATATTGCCGGCGATCTCGAGGGTGCGCGCGCCGCTGACTTCCATGCCCGTGCCGGTGTTGTAGCGGGCGGGGCGGCGGCCGGTTTCGAGTGAGTGATTTCGATAGATACGCACGTCGCCCAGCCGGCCGCGAAGCTGGGCGTAGCCCCAGGCCGAGCCGTCGGAAACCGACAGGATGCCATCGTCGGTGAAGCGGAAATCGTTGTCCTCGATGCGGACATCGTCGACGCGCTGGCCGGCGAGGATGGAGCGGATGCGAATGGGGAAGAAGACGTGTTCGAAGAGACAGTTGGCTATGCGGATATCTTTGCCTTCGCCCCAGACGCGGACAGCGCCGGGAAAGGCTTCGGGGCGGAAGGTCCAGGGTTCCGTGTTGAAATTCCAGGGAGCCGAGGTGATGTCCCATTCGGGCTGCGTGAAGCGAAAAGTGAGGCCGGTGATCTCGAGGTGTTCAACCTTTTCGCCGTCGATCAAATTCATTCGGCGGCCGGCTTCGATCTGCATCGTGTTCGGGTCTGCATCACCGGGGGGACGCAGATAAAGACGGCCGCCGGCGCCCTTCTTCTCGAACCAATACTCGCCTTCCGAATCGTCGAGGTACTGCGGTTTGTCTTCGAGGTAGTAGCGCATGTTGCGCATGACGACGTCGCCGGTACCGCCGCCCGTCCAGCCACCGAAGCCCAGCCCGTGATGCTCCAGGTCGACCACCTCGACTTCGGTCGGGTAAGGGGCGCTCATGACCCAGCCGTATTCGGGCCAGATTATGGCCCCTTTGAAATAGCTCGCCGGCTTGTCTTTGATGTGCTGCGTATCAATGCCCAGGTGCATTTCGGTGCCGCGGGCATCCTTGATCGTATTGCCGAACGGCTTGCCCGGATTGTCCCAGACCCACCATTCGCTTTTGACATCGTCGGGGTTGGAGACTTTCCATTTGGGCACGCGCGCGAGCGGCAGGCGGAGGATTTTGCCGTCCTGGCTGACACTCCAAACACAGCGTGGGGCGAAATCCAGGTCCGCCCACCAGACGAGTTGCGGCTCGGGAATGTCCGGGTGCGTGGCGCCCCGTTTCCAGCTCAGGACGCGTTCGGAACCACAGAGCACGGCTTCGCCCTTGCCCCACGACGGATCGCTCGTGAGGCGAACCGGCGCGCCGGAAACTCCGGGTTCCTTCACGCGGAGGGTACCGCGATAGGTGGCCCCGCGTTTAAAAATAAACGTCCGAATGCCGGAAGCAGAAGCGGCGTTCGCGGTGGCATTCGGGTCCCAGGGATGATGTTTCCATGGCCTGGCCGGGGCGTCGCCGGGGTTGGCATCGCTGCCGCCTTCGAAGTCAATGTAGCGAACCGGGTCGCTCTTCTGAAATACAAATGGGCGCGGCGCCCAAGTCAGGTCGCCTTTTGGATCCACGGCCGCGTAGCTGTCCTGCCAGCTCCAGTGATCCTGGTTTGCTGACGGTGAGGCTTCCGAGAATCCGCAATTGGAGATAAGGGCCAGGACCAAAAGCAGACCAAGAGACTCGCTCCTCATCGGAGCGATTCTAGTTCTGGACCGCTGCCAGGCCAATCCGGAGAAACTGATAGATTGGGGAATCGCCATTTCTCCCCTTCGCCCGGTCAGTCCTGGTGTTTCACCCAGCGCGCTTCGGAGGCGTTGAAGTCGGAATTTCATTTATGCCCACCGTCCACATGACGTTCAGCCATCACGGGTCGCATTCTGGCTACCAGAAACCCGCTTGTCAAACGGAAGTCGCGTGGCGAAGGGAATTTCCATGCTCTTCTTCCAGCCGTTCGGCTTGCCCCGTTGTAAGAATTACTCACTTTCAGCATCCGAGTAAAAGCTGACTTTCCTGTGACGCGCCCCTAATTCTTACAGGAAATAATATGGCCGAAAACACGAATCGTTTCCTCCGGCAGTTGGACATACTCCCGCCGGAGAAGATACAGTTCCCCATTGTTGTCATCGGAGCCGGGGCCATCGGGTCGGCCACGGTCGTCACGCTGGCGAAAATGGGCTGCTCAAGCATCACTGTCTGGGACTACGAGAGGCGGACTCATCTCCTTCGGTCACGCCCACCTGCAAAGCGGCCGAAGAACGTGGTGCCTCCCTCAGGGTCAATCACGTCAATTGCACCCCCCGGCTTCGGTGATGAGCGAGTGAGTCACCGATATCCGCACTATGATCGCTCGAGGCAAGCACCGTTGCCGGCGATGACCTTTCGGTACCACAGCGCCGAATCTTTGAGGATGCGCTTCTGGGTCGCATAGTCGAGGAAGATCAAACCGAACCGCTCTTTTACGCCCTCCGCCCATTCGAAATTGTCCGTGAGCGACCACTGGAAGTAGCCGCGCACGTCGACGCCATCCGCGATAGCCCGGCGCAAACTCGACAGGTAGCGCTGGAGGAAGTCAATTCGTTGCGGGTCGTGGACCTTGCCGTCGAGCGAAACCCAGTCGGCGCCGGACATGCCGTTCTCGGTCACGACGAGCGGCAGCTTATAGCGCTCCCAGTAAAACTTCGGTCCCCAGTAAAGAGAATCGGGGGTCACCGCCCATCGGTACGCTGTCAGGGCATGCCCCAAGGGAGGCGGGACCGTCTCGGGGCGGCCATCCTTTCCGGCGCGGACGGTCTGGCCCGAGTAGATGTTGACGCCGAAGAAGTCCAGCGGCTGGTGGATCGTCTCCATGTCGCCGGCACGGATGGGCGGCATCTCGGCTTCGAAGAGTTTCAGTCCGTCCTCAGGGTACTTTCCTTTCAGAACCGGCTCAAGCCACCAGGTGTTGGTCCAGATATCTTTGCCGACGATATGGAACATGGCTTCGTGGGCCGCGCGAATGTCTCGCATGCTTCGACTGGCGGGCATTGAAACGACGCCGACCGGAGCATAGCCGACCCGGGGCTCTTCCTTCGAGCGTGCGCGGATGGCCTTCACCGCTTTCCCGTGCGCCAGGAGGACATTATGCGCGATTCTCAGAATTTCGGCGAAACCGAGCTTGTCTCCCGGCGCGTGAATCCCCGAAGAGTGACCAAAGCCGACGAAGCACTGCGGCTCATTCAGCGTCATCCAGTGCTTTACACGGTCCGAGAGCCTGTCCACAACAAGAGCCGTGTATTCAGCGAACCAGTCGGAGCTTGCAGAGTTGAGCCAGCCGCCACGGCAGTAAAGGCGGTACGGGTAGTCCCAATGAAACAGAGTGACCCAGGGCTGAACCTTCGCGGCGAGAAGTCCATCCACAAGTCGGTCGTAAAAGTCGAGGCCCTTCGCGTTTACCGGCCCGACGCCCTCAGGGAGCACTCGCGTCCATGAGATGGAGAACCGATATCCCTTCAGGCCGATCTCCCTCATCAAGGAGACGTCTTCTTTCCAGCGGTGATAGTAGTCGCAGGCGACGTCGCCATTCTGGTTTTTCCACACGGTCCCTTGCTTGCGACAGAACATGTCCCAGACGGACGGTCCTTTGCCATCCTCTCGCGCAGCGCCTTCGACCTGATATGAAGCGGAAGCGGCGCCCCAGACGAAGCTCTTTGGAAAGCGCATGTCGTTCTCCTTTCCTGGAAGTCGCCAATTTCGTCGGTAATCCTTACGGCTTGGCCGAGGCACAACACGGCTGCGGCCATTCTTGACCGCAATGTGCCCTATGCCGTTTTCGACATGACGGTCAGCCATCAAGTGTCGCATTCTGCCTGTCAGAATCCAGCTTGTCAAGGAGAGGCCGCGTGTAAGAATCACTCGCTTTTAAAGTCCGAGTAAGCTTGCTGACTTTCCTGTCTCCCACCCCCGGTTCTTACAAGGAGATGAAATGGTTGAGAACACGAACCGTTTCCTTCGGCAGATGGACATCCTGCCGCCAGAGAAACTGCAGTTCCTCATCGTAGCAAACTCGGCAGCCGGCGTTCACTGCGGCCGGCCGAGGAAGGGGGCTGAACATTGCCGAGGCTCTAAGGCTTCACGTTGAGGGGCTGAGGGCGCGCGGGATCGGGCAGAAGCTGGGTGTTTCCTACAGCACCGCTCGTCGGGCGCTGAAGGCTGTTTCACGGGTCCCTGCTACGAAAACCCGTGCCTTTTCGATCGCAACAGGCGGCCGCGCTCTTTAGCTATCGAAACAAAATGTCTTTGGTGTGCCCGCTGATTTCCACCTCGGGGGAATCGTATCGCGCAATTCTGCCGTGGCGCACGACATTTTCAAAGAGGACGTTTTCGACGGGGTGTTCCGCGTCCGGACCGTGGACCCTGATTCTCCCGCAACTGCCCAGGAGATCTCCGGTCACAAAGACATTCCTGAATACGCAGTTCCGGATCATCCCGGGTGTCGGCTTCTTCGCCCACGGAGTCACCTTCGGCACGACCTCGATGACCCACTCCTGGCCTTCATGGTTGATCTGGATGTCCTCGAACAGAACGTTCTCGATCGGCATATCCTCGTCCGGTTGGAGGGAAATGCAAGTGGGGAGATCGTCGCCGCTGTTCCCGCTGCCGCTCCCGCTCCCGTAGCTCGTCATGTAATGGAGAACCTGGATGTCCTTGAACGTGAGATTGCGGAAGGCTTCGGCCCTGCATTCGGCTCCGATTCGCCACACGTGCGCGCGGTCGTTCCATAACAAGGTCCGCCTTACGAGAACGTTATCCACCGCCTGGTTCCCCGCGTAGCCGAGGCCCTTGATCGCAATGCAGTCGTCCTCACTCCGGACGAAGCAGTCCTCCACGAGCACGTCGCGCGTGTTGCAGATGTCAATCCCGTCGTTGTTTTGGGAGCGCACCGCGACGATTTTGACGTTTCGAACCGTCACGTTCCTGCCGCCCCTCATCCACAGGTTGTAGCCCCAACTGTCCTTAATGATGATTCCCTCGACGAGGACATTCTCGCAGGTGTCGAGATCAACCGGGGCGCGGGTCGGCCCCTTGTGCCGCTCGTAGTCCAATCCGTCCAGAATACCGCGGCCCAGGATCTTCACGTTCCTGCCTTTTGCGTGAACACCGCCTTTCACCACGGCTCCGCCGGCGATGTACAGCGTCTCGTTGTCGCCAAGTTCTATGGCGCCCGCCTGGTGGACTCCCGGGCCGAAGTACTTCACCCCCGCGTCGCGCGGACTCGGAGAGGAGGCTTCGATCGGATTGGCAAAGAGGAGCAGCGGACCGTGCTTTCCATCGGGCTCGATGGAGAGCTGGCACGGAGCAGCCTGAAGCATGAACCTCATCACGCCCCTGAGCGTGTTCGGGTTGGCGGGGACGGGATAGGGTCTGACTCCCTTTGATTCGGGCCGGATGACCACGTCCCTGAGCCACTGCCGCGACGATTCGACCTCGACCTCCACGCTTCCTGAGAAATCGAAGTACGCGAAGGAATAAGGACCGCCGAACGGGGGCGAGTAATTCTGCTCATAGACTTTCCCGCGGTAGACGGGCACCGGAGCGCCGTTGACCTTGATCAGATAGTCGTCCGAAAGCTCCACCCCTTCCGGAGCCTGATAGACCACGATGTTTCCGGTGGGCATTTTAGATGCCTCCCTTTTCTGTGGTTCTTCGCTGCCAGTCGTCGCGTCCGCCGCAGCGGACGGGCCCGCCGAGGCCGCCACGACGATGGCCGCCAGGAAAAGCCATGTTCTTCGCATTGCTCTGGCGCCTCCTGTTCCCATAAGCCCGCAAGCTGCCTCCGGTTCCCTTAATCGGCTGTTGCCTATAGAACAGTCCGTTCCCTGGGGTGGCATTCTATCCTTACTGTGGCTCCTGTCAAGGCCCTTTCCGGCGCCGAGCCGAACGGCAATTGGGCGATTGACTTTGACGTGCCGGGGTGGTAAAGCCATGCAGGCACAGCAACCGCAGCCTGACGCAGAGCCGGACGATTCCGGCGGCCCAAGGAGGAGAGCAGGATGGAAAGGCTCATTATCCGCGCCAGACGCGGCGACGGTCAGCCGCTGGCCGCCGAGGGGTTGGATTCGCTCTACCTGACCGACCTGAAGCGAAACCCTCTCCGAAAGCCTTACGGCCCGGTCGAGTCCGGGCAGGCCGTCATCGAGACGGCGGCGGCGCCGTTCGTCATCGTGGCGGACGTCCCCGTGGCCGGGTTCGGCGCCGGCTTCTTTTTCGCCGACAACGAGGGCCAGGGCTACCGGCTGGGCGGCGAGATTGACCTTTACGCGGAGCTGGCCCGGAGCCGTCTGCACGCGGTCCAAACTCGCCGCAGGGCGGCGGAAAAGGCCGGGGCCGTCACCCCTGCAGGCACCGCGCGGCGGCTGGAGCGCGCTGCCGAATCCCTGCGAAAAGCGGCCGGCCTCGCCGCAGGATCGGCCGCTGCCGCGCAACTCGCCGAGGAGTCTCTCTGCGAATCGCTCTGGGCCGGTGAGGAACTGGTGCTGGAAGCCGCCCGGCAGGCGATTTCCCGTCGCGGGCCGCGAAAAGGCTTCCTCTTCGGCTGCAATGCGTTCGGCCTGTCCCACGGGCCGAAATATACCCGGCCGTTCGAAGCGGTCTTCAACTTCGCGACCGTCCCGTTTTACCGGCGCGGGTTTGAGCCGGAAGAGGGACGCCCCGACCCCGCCCGCGCGGACGCGATCACCGCGTGGCTGAACGGAGCAGGCATCGCCGCCAAAGGACACCCGCTCACCTGGTTCCACGAGGCCGGGGTGACCGAGTGGATGAAGCGCAAGACCTTCGACGAGAACCTCGCGTCCGCGCGGGAACGCTGCCGGTCGCTCGCCCGCCAATACGCCGGGCGGATTGACCGGTGGGACGTCATCAACGAAGCCCACGACTGGGCGAACGAACTGGGCTATTCGCAGGAACAGCTTCTCGACCTGACGCGGGCCTCGTGCGAGGGCGCCAGGGAAGGGAACCCAAAAGCCCAGACCGTCGTGAACAACTGCTGCGTCTTCGGCGAGTACGCCGCCACGAGCAAGACCTACTTCCGACAGGAGCAGCGGCCGCTGCGCACGCCGCATCAGTATCTGCGCGCCTGCCTGTCGGCGGGGCTGGACTTCGACGTGATCGGCCTCCAGCTCTACTACCCCGGCTATGACCTGTTCGAAATCGCCCGCCTTCTGGACTCGTACGCGGACCTCGGCAAGCCGCTGCACATTACGGAGTTGGGCGTCTCCTCAGCGCCCGGTGCGGACGAGCGGGCCTATGTCAAGAAGATCAGTCCCTACTCGTGGCACGGCCCCTGGAGCGAGGCCGTTCAGGCTGACTGGGTGGAGCAGTTCTACACCCTCTGCTACAGCAAGCCCGCCATCGAGGCGATCACGTGGTGGGACTTTGCCGACGCCGGGCACTTCTGGCCGCACGGCGGGTTCCTCCGCCCCGACCTCAGGCCGAAGGAATCCTACCGGCGCCTCAAGGGCGTGATTGAACGATGGGGCGCGAACGAGAGGGCAGGCCGCTGAATCGGCCGGGGAATCGCAAACACCTCGCGCCATTTGGGAGGATAGTGACTGACATGACCAAATTTATTCCTCGCGGGCGGCTGGCAGAGGCTCTGCAACTGTTCGTTGACAAGCGCTGGATCGCCGGCGCCGTGATGCTCGTGGCCGACAAAGACAAAGTGCTGAGTCTGGAGACGGTCGGCTACGCTGATCTGGCGGCCGGCAAGCCGATGCGACCCGACACGCTCTTCTGGGTCGCCTCGCAGTCCAAGCCGATCACCGCCGTGGCTTTCATGATGCTCGTGGATGAAGGCAAGGTGAGCCTGGATGACCCGGTGGAAAAGCACCTGCCGGAATTCAAGGGCCAATGGCTCCGCGTCGAGCAGGATGCCGATCACGCGCTGCTGCGGAAGCCGCGGCACCCGATCACGGTTCGCAATATCCTCAGCCACACCGGCGGCTTGGCTTTTTCTTCGCCCGTGGAAACGCCGACGCGGGATATGCTCACGCTGCGCCAGGCGGCTGCGAGCTATGCCATGATGCCGCTGGAATTCGAGCCGGACACCCGGTACCAATATTCCAACGCCGGGATCAACATCGCCGGCCGCATCATCGAGGTTCTCAGCGGCATGCCCTACGAGGAATTCCTGGACCGGCGCCTTCTCAAGCCGCTCGGGATGAAGGACACGACCTTCCGGCCGAACAAGCGCCAGTTGGCCCGCCTGACGAAAGCGTATAAGCCGAATGCCGCCGGCACCGACCTTGAGGAGACGCCCATCCCGGAGTTCCACTATCCGCTCGATGACCGCGCGAGGCAGCCCATCCCCGGCGGCGGCTTGTTCTCCACCGCCCGGGACTGCTGCCGCTTCTGCCAGATGATGCTCAACGGAGGGACTTTCAAGGGGACGCGGTATCTCTCCGAAAGCGCCGTCCGGGAAATGACCCGCCGCCAGACCGCCGATGGGCTCTCCGAGAGCTACGGCCTGGGCTGGATCGTGGGCGATGTCTGGTTCCGGCACGGCGGCGCGATGAGCACCATCATGATCATTGACGTGCGACTCGGGCTGATCCGGGTCTATCTCGTGCAGCACGCCGGCTACCTCGGCGATGGAGTCCAGGGGGTCACGGTCTTTAATGAACTGGTGGAACGTGAGTACGCCGGCTGAAGTCAGGGTTGTTGCGCCCGTAATCGCCCTCTAAAAAGACCGCGATCACCGCCCCGGGGCAGGCTGTTCGGCTTGCTCCGGGGCACTTTCTTTTCCCTCTTTTAGCTGAGGCGCAGGGCGCTGAGATGATCGAGAGTCTGGTACTCCAACATCGGCGTCTGCCTACCCAAGCGTATTGTAAAAACCACCCGCTTGTGGATGCGAAGGCGGATCTGGCGAAGGCCGAGGCGAGAGGGCATGTCACGAGAGCTTCCGAAGCTTGGCGCACTCCGACTTCTCGCGCTGTAGTTCCTCGGTGATGGCATTCAGCCTGGATGCTAGGCGCGTGACTTGAGCTTGGCAATGCGGGCAATGCGAAGAATATGCTCGCGCCTCGTAAATCTGACTGCGGTACCTGCGCTCCAATGCATCAAGTTGCGCGGCATGACCACTACGAACTGCGCTAAGCTCTTCCTCGTGCTTTCGTGTTGTCTCTCGGCGAACCTCGTCCATGATCTTCTGGATTTCGGCTGGTGCCCGAGACGTCGGCTCGTGAAGGGTGAAGCTCCCGTTCTCCAAGTTCTTTCTGAAGTGCTGGTTTGCCGCGTTGATCTCCTTGAAGACCTCCTCCGCCTTTCGCCGGAGCCGGGAATCCGCTGGATACCTGTCCGGATGCCACACGCGCGACATATCTCGGTACGCCTCCTTCAACTCCTCTTCAGTGAAGGAACTTGGCAGACGGAGCAGATCCAGATATCGGCGCTGAGCGGGGACGTCAATCTCGTCTCTCCACATGGCCTATCCCTTCACGATGTTGCGGACCCGTTCTAATCCATCAACTGTCTAAGGCAGACGAAAAATTCCCCCAGTTTGCCTGGCTGAAATCCCTCGATCAGCGTTGCGATCAGCACACAGAGCAGGATCACACCACCGACGATTGCGGCGGTTCGGAACAACCTTCCTTTCCTCTTCGAGCTCGGCGCCATGAACACGCAGCCGAGGACCGCGACGCCAGACGCCGCGACGTCATTGAGGGCGGCGGCCACGACGTAGCGGGGGGTCTTTCCCAGTTCGGCGACGAGAATCAGGCCGTCGCTGTGCCTTCCGAAGGTCACAGCCAGGCTACCGGCCGGGACGGGCGGCGTGTCAATGATCACGTACGAGTAGTAGTTCCGCAGAAGCGCCAGCAAGTCCTTGCAGCGCTGGTACAAGGGGGCTTCAAAGCCCGCGTCGGGGCCGATTTCCAACGAAGGCAGAATGTCCACGTTGTGGATGGCCGTCTCATAAACGCGGCCATCGAGCTTGAGTCCGTCCAGGAGCACCTCGCGCAGGCCGGACTGGACGCGGACATTCATCGCCAGATGCAGAGAGGGCTGGACGAAGTCGCCGTCCACGATGAGGATGCGTCCGATCTCCACCTCGCCGAGGGCGGCGGCCAGGTTGAGGGCAAAGCTCGTCTTCCCAAGCGATGGCACTGCTGACGAAACCGTGATCACGCGTGGCGGCCGTCCGCCGTTCAGAGCCAGCAGCTTTGCGCGAAGATGACGAAACTCGTTGGCAATGCAGCCGGAAGGGCCGTGGACCATCGCGAGGTCGGGCGACGGAGGCCCCCAGTGTCCGGGAATCCGCACGAAGTCAGAGACAGCTAGTCGAGGGACGCCTTCAGTTGCCGGACCATCCGCACATGGGGCCGGATGCGCCGTGCCTCGGCCTTCGGGGCGAAGCATGGCCCGGGGCCGAATGGCGCCAAACGCGCCGATGTCGCCCAAGACTGGGACTCTGAGGAATGCAGCCGCCTTTTCAACGGTCCGAAATGATCCGCGCTCCTGGAACGTCACAAGCGCCAGACCAATTATCAGCCCTCCCAACAGACATGCGAACGCGAGCGGCAGGCGGTTGCTATCGTAAGGCTCCGCCGGCTCGAGCGCGCGCGCGATGATCTCCACCTGCGCGCCGTTCGGCTCGAACTGCACCCGGCTGAGGTTCTGGAGCGCGAGCAGGCTCTTGTGATAATCCTCGTAGACCTCCTTGGCTTCATCGTGCTGCCGCAGAATGTCGTCGTACTGCTTCTCCTCGTCCACCACCTTCCGGATGGAGGCCTCATTCGCCATGATCAGCGCCTGGGTCTCGCGGAGCGAGGCCTCCTCGGCCTTGATTTCCTGTTCCGCCGTCATCCGGGACTGGAGGAGTGTCTGATACAGCGGGTTGATGGTCTCGTGAATGCCGTCAGGTACGCGTTCGGGCGTGTTTTTCAGTTGGGCCTCGAGCGCGGTGATCTCGTCTTGGACGCCCCTCACCTGCGGGTCCTCCCGCGCGTGCGTCGCCAGCAGGGACACCAAAAACTTGTTCCGCGCGACGAGCACGTCCTGGAGTTCCTGTCGGGCGGGGTTGTCCACGGTCTGGACGTCACTCTTGATGGTCTTCTCCACCTCATTGATCTGCCGGTCTATTTCGGTGAGTCGGTTTGGACCGGCGCTCAGCAGAAGCAGATGCGCGCCCTCGCTGGTCCGCAGCGTCTGAAGCGTGGCCAGAATGCCGCGTTTGACCTCGGGCAGTTCGGTCCAATGCTCGCGAGTGTACTTATCCAGCTCGATGTTCATCTTCCGGATGATGGCGAGGTTGTCGTCGCACTGCGTCTTGAAGTAATCAATGGCCTGCAGGGTGTCGTCGCGCGAGTTTCGCTGGCTTTCCTCGACGTAGTTGTCGGCGATCGCGTTGGCGATCTTCTGCGAGGAGGAGGCGTCCTTGTCCATCACGGCGATTTCGATCAGGTCCACGCCGCGCCCTTGCGCGACCATTCTGATCATGATGGAGGTCTTCAGTTTCTCGTATTCGTCTTGCCAGTCGTCGGCGGTCTTGAGGTCCACGTCCAGCCTGAGCTGTTTGATGACCCTGTCGAGGTTGGTCCAGGTGAGGATCTCCGCCCGCATCGTCTCGATAGGGACAGGACCGTTGTTGCGGATCATCATGCTCCCGGCGGCGGCGTTGGTGAGGGCCAGGTCTTTTCTTTTCACGAGCGCGGTAGCGCGGTATTTTTCGGGGACGGTCTTCCACATCGGGAGGATCAGCAGCACGCCCAGAGCCAACGGCCCGAGCAGCGCGTACTTCCTGCGATGAATCATCCTGCGGATAGATACGCTCAGCGGCGGGGCTGTTGCGGACCTCCCGGCTTTCCTGGGAGCGCCGCATTTCGGGCACGCTTTCGCGCGATCGGACAGATCGCCGCCGCACTCGATACACTGGATCAGCGCCATTCTGCCACGCTCCTTTCGTCCCCTCGGCCAGCCCTTCTGGCTCTCTCCGACCAACAGCGATTAGTGGGAGGCATACGCGCCTATGTCCGCAGACGTGCCGGCAACATCAAGCCGTGGGTTGCCGTCTTCGTCGGCAGAAGGCGCGGCGGAAGCGCTCCCGGCAGCAATACATGGGGAACCGCCCGTAAGACGGAAGTCCTCACCCGCTTCGCTTACGAACAGCGGATCTGCGTTGAGGTTGCCTTGTCCCCACGTGAGCGTGCACCCAGGATCCTGTTCTACACCAGCCTGCCCGTGTTGCACGTCGTTGTAACTGATCGTAAGGCTGCTCGGCATCGAAGTGTCGCTGCCGAGATAGAGGGCAATCTCAGGCCCACTCGCAGCCCCATTCGTGGCAGTGTCGTTCCAGAGGATGCAGTTTGTGAGAGTGGCTTTGGAGCTTCGTTTAAGCGCGACACCGCCACCGATAGGCGCCTTGTTCCCAGTGATCGTGTTATTCACGAGATTCGCTGTGCTACGGAAGTCAACGGAGATGCCGCCCGCTCGCCCGGCTGAGCTGTTTCCATAAACAACATTATTACTGATGGTTCCGGTGCTGTAGTCCGTCCATGTGATGCCGCCCCCGTCAAAAAAAGCGGTGTTTTCCGCTATAACGTTGCAATCAATTATCCTGGGTCCTGGATTTCCCGCGTAGCATGAACTGGTAATGCCTGCACCTCTTTCTCTGGCGGCGTTCCTTTGGATGATGTTCCTCACGACCATAACGGCAGAAGCGTCCAGCATGATGCCGGCGCCGGAATGGGTCGTGATATTGCCCGTAATCGTGTTGTCGGAGATCGTTGCGGACGACGACAAAAGGCACAGGATTCCGCCGCCATTGGTACTAATGCCATTGCCGTTTTGGACGGTAAAACCACTGACGGTCACACCCGTGACTTTGTTGAGCGTGATGCAAATCCCGATCTTATTGCCGTCAATGATGCTCTTGCCTGCTCCCGCGCCCTGGAGCGTCAAGCCGCTATGTGTGTTTCCTATGGTGATATTCTCCTGGTAGATTCCAGGATCAGCCCACAATGTTACTCCCGTACCGATGTCGGGATACTTATTCAGCAGCGCCTGAATGTGCCGCATCGGTGTTCCCGCTGTCAGACCATCGTTCGAATCGTTGCCGGGTGCCGTGCACTGGCCCTCCGAATCTACGGAGTCGCCGTTGACATAACAGGTCTGGGACTGGGCAAATACGGCCTTGGGTGTCGTGACGACAGTCGAGGGGCCGCTCGGGACCGCCGGCATTTCAGGAACGAGAGCCGAGTTGTCCGCGGGCGGTTGGCTGATGCTCTTTGAGGCCGACGGCGTCGCAGGAATCTGCTTCTTGTTTGACTGGGATACCAAATGATTGAGGACGAGGGCCAAAACAACGATGCAGAGCGTTGCCGCGATGATGGCGACCGGACGCCGGCGCTTCCGGCGGATTCCGCCGTGCGGCCCGACGGGAGACGATCCCGCGGCGATGCGGTGAAGGTCGGCAACCACGTCATTCATGCTCGCGTACCGGTCGCGATGCTCCCGCGCCATGCATCCTTCGGCTATCGTCACAAGGCCGGGCGGGCCTTTCGGATTCAGCCTGGTGATCGGTTCGGGTGGACCGGCCAGTATCTGCTTGATGATCATCTCAGGCGTGCGGCCGACGTACGGCGGCCGGCCGGTCAGCATTTCATAGAGTATCGCCCCCAGGGAATAGATGTCGCAACGCGTGTCTTCCGCTTCGCCTGCAGCCACGGCCGGGGACATGTATGCAGGCGTGCCCACAGACTGGTTTTGCCGCACGTCCAGGACAGAGTCATTGAATACCGTGCGCGCAAGGCCGAAGTCGGCCAGACATGCGCGACCGTCTTGGCAGAGCAAGACGTTCCCAGGCTTCAAGTCGCGATGGATGATCCCTTTCGAGTGGGCATAGGCGAGGGCCTCAGCGATGCCGCTCACGATCTCAAGCGTCGCGTCGTAACCCAGGGGCGTTTTCTGGGCGAGCCGTTTGGCGAGACTGCCTTCCGCAATCAGCGGCATCACGAAATAGGGTTGCCGGGAGGCCTCAGAGACTTCGAGCACGGGTAGGATATTCGGGTGGCTCATTCGTCGCTGATGCTGCGCCTCGACCAGGAAACGATGGACCAATTCGGGCGCGTCGAGAAGATCAGGTCGGAGCACTTTGATCGCGAACAGGTTGCCGTTCTTGGCATCCCTGGCCAGAAACACGATCCCCATTCCGCCGATGCCCAGAATATCGATCAACTCGAAATGCCCGACCACTCCCATGATCCCAGGATGGGGCGGTGGCCCGATCACTCGCCGCCGCAATAGCCCTTGAACAGGGTCGAGCGATTCCGACATCGGCAACTGCCGGCCTGGTTCAACCGATGGGTCGGGTTGGTCCGCCACTTCGTCTTTCCTCAAAGTGTAACGACTCTGTGCCCTCTTGCATCAGGCGTCGCGTTGGCTCGTCCACCCACTTCTGAGTCTGTGTCCATTCGAACCCTTCCAGCAGGGCGCTGTCCTCCAGATTGGAGATCCGGCGCCCGCATCGCACGAGGGCGGCCGCAATGCTGGCGAAATAGAGGACCGTAGCCACTGGCTGGGGCAGAGCGCTGTCCGGGTGACTGCGGTTTCTCTTGGCGAACTCTTTCGTGAGCTGGAGCAGTTCCACGGGCGGGTTCGGATGTTGAAGCAGATCTTGAAAGCTTCGCAGCACAAGCCCCTCAGCTTCGGCTAACGCTTTGAGTTTCGGTGTTATGGCAGCGTCGAGCGTCGCGAGGTCAAACCGAACCGGCGCGGACATCTGGTGCCGGTAGATAGACGCCAGTTCCTCCGGCCGCCACGCCCTCAGTGGAGGGTCAGCAACGTCGAACAACTTCGCCAGCGAGGCGGGCGTGGCTGAGCTGATGCGGTCCGGGTAACTCAACGCCTTGGTCTCCTCCGCTGAACGCTTTCATACGTAGATACGCAATATCGGTCGCCATCATGCGTGGGCCCGCGAAAAAATCTGACGAAGCTCCTGCAATTCCTGCTCGACCTCCTCCTCCGCATATTCGCTCATGATTCCACGCAGAATCCGCGCAAACATGCGCTTCGCAGTAATAAGCAGATTTCCCGCCTGCGTCGGCGATTCCAGCCCCAGTTTCTGGACCAGCGTCTCATATGGAAGAGGCTCGACTTCGTCGAGGATGGGCTGGACAATGCGACTCTCGAAGATGATCCACAGGTCGTCGCGGCCGCCTGCCTTGCATTCGGCCTGCATGTCGCGCAGCGCACGAGCGAGAATCTGCCGGCCCCATTCCACGTCGAAAGCCTCGGAAGGCCCGTCCGCAGGGAAGGCTTCGTCCGGATGCTCTTGGATGTCCAGCAGCCGGGCGGGGGATCGTCTTCCGGTCTTTTCGCGTCGTATCTCGCTACGGACGTAATTATTGAGCGCAGTCAACAGAAACGTCCGGAACTTGCCGCGCTGCGCGTCGGCGCGAGCCACCAATTGCCGCTCCAGAACTTTGCTCGATATAAACCCCTGAAGGAGGTCTTCGGCTCTCTCGGGATCCGTGCCTTTTTGAACCAGGTGGGCTTTAAGAGCCGGCATATACTGCAGGAGCAGTTGTTCCAGCGCAGCCGTTCGGTCTTCGGGCTGGCCCTTTCCGGCCCGCAGGACGAGCGACCATCGAGTAGCCGGGAAGAACCGTTGAGGCGTCCCCTCACGGCCGTTCATAGCGTCCCCTCACTTGCGCGGCGCAGCAGATTATCACCGGTGCCCCCGCGATTTGCAAGCAAAAAGATCTGCGCAGGATTTGGTCGGTCGCTGCGTAAATATCGGTGAGAACCGGCATCATCTCCGGTTTTTGAAAGAATAAGAAAGGCAATGAAGGCGTCATCGAGACGGTCGGCGATTGTCGCGGCAGGGGTGCTTAACTTCCGCAGGTAAAGTACCATTAAAAGTATTATAAGAACAGGAAATCGGCGATTCGTGATAATCGGTGGAGGAGCCGCCGGCCTCGCCGCAGCTTACGAGCTCGTGGGAAACGGCTGCACTCCCATTATCCTTGAGAAGACAGGCAGCCTCGGCGGCCTTGCCCGGACGGAAAGCTATATCGCCCGCATCGCCGCCGCTCATTTCACGGGCCCCGCCTGGCGTACTACCGGTAGTGCAAGAGCTGAGTCATTTGTCGGCGTCGCGTTATCAAAAGTGCGCTGCTCCGCCTGCTTGTCTGGCACGCCAATTGCGCTTGTGCTGAATAAGGCCAACGCAGCGCGATCGGCGGACATTGGCTCTCAGAAGCTTGGCTTCTCAACGGGTTATGGATGAACGAGTTACGACTTGCGATCGGCCGTTGCATCAGCCAGGGGATTGTTGCAGCATGGAACAAGAAATGCATCACAGTGTGTTTTTTCGAGCCGGATCACGATCCACCTGAGATATTCGATTTTTTCTGGAGCAAAGCATGGCGCATCTCAGTGATTCTGCGCTGATGGTTCGGCCGGAGCCAGTGCCGGCGCCCGCAAAGACGCCGCAGCCTGCCGCCTCGCCTGTCCAAGATCAGTCCGCCCTTGAAGGACTGCTCTATCCGATCGTGATCATCAAGCGGCAGGCATGCATCTGCTTCATGAACGACGCGGCCCGGCGCCTGCTCGTCGAAGGGCTCGACCGGCGGCTGGCGGCTCATATCCACGACAATCCGGATATGGGAGCGATCACGCAGGTGCGCTTCACCCTCCAGAACGGGCACGACCTGTTCCTGGAGATTCGACTGGGGGAGATCGAATGGCGCGGCGAAAAGGCGACGCAGGTCTCGATCTCGGACGTGACGCCCTACCAGGGCATGATCCAGGGGTTGCTGAAAAAACTGGAGACGCAGAAGGAGGCGCTCGAGGAACTCACTGCTCGCCGGTCTGAGGCTGAGCAGCAACTCGGCGCGCACAGCGAGGCGCTGGCGAAGCTTCAAGCGGAACTCGAGGCCGAGTCCGCGGCCCGCACTAAAACGCAGGAAAGCGCCGGCCTGCGCGAGGAACTGGATCTCGCCACGCAGGAAAAAGCGCGGCTGCGATCGGACGTGACCGCACTCATCCGCGTGCGCGAGGAATTGAAAGAGTCCCGTCTGCGGCTGCAAAAACAGGTCGAGGAGCTTCAGGCCGCGGCGCCCCGGCCGCAGGAACAGGACACCGCCGGACACGCGGAACTCGAAGAGCGCGCAAGGTCGCTGGCCGCGGAGCTGGAGAAGACCCGCTCGGAACTCGAACTGGAAGCGCGCAAGTCGGCTGAAGCCGGCCGGACATGGGAAACGGAGCGCGCCGGGTTCTCATCGCAAGCCGCCGCGCTTGCCGCGTCGCTCGAACAGGCCCGCCGGCAAACCGATGAGGAAACCTCGCAGCGCCGGCAAGCGCAGGTGGATTTCGAGAAGGCCCGCGAGGCGGCCTCGGCATCCGAAGAGATCCAATCCAAGTTGCGGCAGGAACTGGAGGCGCTCCGGCGCGACCGGGCGCAGATCAGCTCCCACGGAGAGGAGAAATCCGCGGAGGTCGCAGAACTCCTCGAAGAGAATAAGCGCCTGGCGCACGACCTTGCCGATCGCGCCGTCAGCGAAGCTGGCGCGCATGAGTCGGAAGCCGGCCGAGCCAACGAGAAGCTCGCTGCACAGGTCGAGGCGCTCCAGTCCGAACTCTCCGCCGCCGCGGCCGAGCGCGCCGGACTCGAGTCGAGCGCCGCTGCGCTTGCCGCAGCGCTCGAACAGGCCCGGCAGCAGACCGAGGCGGAAGCCTCGCGGCGTCGGCAAGCGCAGGCCGATCTCGAGAAGGGCCACGCCGCCGCGGCCACATCCGAGAAGACGCGTTCCGAGTTGGGCCAGGAATCGGAGTTGCTCTGGCGCAACCTGGAGCACCTCAGCGCCCTCGGAGAAGTGCAATCCCTGGAGGGCGTGGCACTCCTCGAAGAGAATAAACGCCTGGCGCGGGATCTGGCCGAGCATACCCCGCGCGAAAGCGTATTGGCCGCGGTGTGCGATGCGCTTCAGGAGAAGGCCGAGGCGCTCGCCCGCGAACTCGCGGCCGCACGGCAGGAAACCGAGCGCGCCGTCAGCGAAGCTCACGCGCGCGAGTTGGAGTCCGGCCAAGTCAACGAGAAGCTCGCCGCGAAGATCGAGACGCTCCAATCCGAACTCTCCGCCACCGCGACCGACCGCGAGGAACTGCAGCGCGAGATCGTCAATCGGCTTGCCGATGACTCCTCCGTACGCGACGAGATGCAGGCGGAGGTTGCCCAACGGCAATCGCTGGAGAAAGAAATCGCAGCGTTGCGGCATGACTTGGCCGCCTCAGAGCGGGCCCGGGCCGAAGCGGCCGCGATATTCGAAACGCTGAAAGCCGAAGCCCGAAGCCACGCCGACGTACTGGCCTGCGCTCGCGAGGAAGTGGCCGAGGCGGTCACGCTCGCCAAAGCGCAGCAGAAAAAAGCCGCCCAAGCGGAAGCGGAAGCCGCCTCGTTCGCTCGCGAACTGCAACAGGTGAAATCCGAATCGGCCAAGACCATGGAGACGTTGAAGGCCGGAAGCGAAAGCTACGCCGACGCGCTGGCCCGCGCTCGCGAGGAACTGGCCGAGGCCGCCACGCTTGCCAAAGCTCAGCAGGAAAAAGCCGCCGGCGCGGAAGCGGAAGCCGCCTCACTTGCAGACGAACTGCAAACGCTGAAATCTGAATCGGCCAAGGTGATCGAGACTCTGAAGGACGAAAGCGCAAGCCACGCCGATGCGGCAGCTCGCGCGCGGGAGGAGCTGGCCGAGGCCGCCACGCTCGCCAAAGCTCAGCAGGAAAAAGCCGCCCAAGCAGAAGCGGAGGCCGCTTCTGTCGCGCACGAACTGCAAACGCTCAAGTCCAAATCGGCCAAGACGATTGAGACGCTGAAGGCCGGAAGCGAAAGTCACGCCGACGCGCTGGCCCGCGCTCGCGAGGAACTGGCCGAAGCCGTAACGCTCGCCAAAGCTGAGCAGAAGAAAGTCGCCAAGGCGGAAGCGGAAGCCGCCTCGCTCGCTCGTGAACTGCAAACCGTGAAGTCTGAATCGGCCAAGACGATGGAGACGTTGAAGGCCGGAAGCGGAAGCCAGGCCGACGCACTGGCGCGCGCTCGCGAGGAACTGGCCGAGGCTGCCCAGTTGGCGAAAGTTCAGCAAGATCGGCTCGCTCAAGGGGAAGCGGAAGCCGCCTCACTCGCTAGCGAATTGCAAACGGTGAAGTCCGAATCGGCCAAGATGATGGAGACGTTGAAGGCCGGAAGCGGAAGCCAGGCCGACGCACTGGCGCGCGCGCGCGAGGAACTGGCCGAGGCTGCGCAACTCGCGAAAGTTCAGCAAGACCGGGTTGCCAAAGCGGAAACGGACGCCGCTTCTGTCGCGCACGAATTGCAAACGCTGAAGTCTAAATCGGCCAAGACGATCGAGACTCTGAAGGGCGAAAGCGAAAGCCACGCCGACGCGCTGGCCCGCGCTCGCGAGGAACTGGCCGAGTCGGTCACGCTCGCCAAAGCACAGCAGAAGAAAGCCGCCAAGGCGGAAGCGGAAGCCGCCTCACTCGCTCGCGAACTGCAAACCGTGAAGTCCGAATCGGCCAAGACGATGGAGAAGTTGAAGGCCGGAAGCGAAAGCCACGCCGACGCACTGGCTCGCGCTCGCGAGGAACTGGCCCAAGCCGAAACGCTCGCCAAAGCTCAGCAGAAGAAAGCCGCCCAAGCGGAAGCGGAAGCTGCGTCACTCACTCGCGAACTGGAAACGGTGAAGTCCGAATCGGCCAAGGCGTTGGAGACGTTGAAGGCCGGAAGCGAAAGCCACGCCGACGCGCTGGCCCGCGCTCGCGAGGAACTGGCCGAGTCGGTCACGCTTGCCAAAGCTCAGCAGAAGAAAGCCGCCAAGGCAGAAGCGGAAGCCGCGTCACTCGCTCGCGAACTGCAAACCGTGAAGTCCGAATCGGCCAAGACGATGGAGAAGTTGAAGGCCGGAAGCGAAAGCCACGCCGACGCGCTGGCTCGCGCTCGCGAGGAACTGGCCCAAGCCGAAACGCTCGCCAAATCGCAGCAGAAGAAAGCCGCCCAAGCGGAAGCGGAAGCCGCGTCGCTCGCTCGCGAACTGCAAACCGTGAAGTCCGAATCGGCCAAGACGGTGGAGACGTTGAAGGCCGGAAGCGAAAGCCACGCCGACGCGCTGGCTCGCGCTCGCGAGGAACTGGCTTCGGCTGCCCAACTCGCAAAAGTTCAGCAAGACCGGCTCGCCAAAGTCGAAGCGAACGCCGCCTCTGTCGCGAACGAACTGCAAACAGTGAAGTCTGAATCGGCCAAGGCGATCGAGACGCTGAGGGGCGAAAGCTCGCGGCACGCCGACGCGGTAGCTCGCGCGCGTGAGGAACTGGCCCAAGTCGCCACGCTCGCCAAAGCTGAGCAGGAGAAAGCCGCCTCACTCGCTCACGAACTGCAACAGGTGAAGTCTGAATCAGCCAAGACGATCGAGACGCTGAAGGGCGAAAGCACAAGCCACGCCGACGCGGTAGCTCGCGCGCGTGAGGAACTGACCCAAGCTGTCGCGCTCGCCAAGGCTGAGCAGGAGAAAGCCGCCTCACTCGCTCACGCACTGCAACAGGTGAAGTCTGAATCAGCCAAGACGATGGAGACGCTGAAGGGCGAAAGCACAAGCCACGCCGACGCGGTAGCTCGCGCGCGTGAGGAACTGACCCAAGCCGTCGCGCTCGCGAAAGCCCAGCAGGAAAGAACCGCCCGCGCGGAAGCGGAGGCGGCCGCAATCGCTCGCGAATTGCAAACGGTGAAGTCTGAATCGGCCAAGATGACGGAGACGTTGAAGGGCGAAACCGGCGGCCAGGCCGACGCGCTCGCCCAGGCGCGCCACGAAGCGACCGAGTCCGCCAAGTTCGCGAATGCGCAGCAGGCCAAAGCCGCAGAGGCGGAGAAACGGGCGGCTTCGGCAGCGCAGGAACTGGAACTGGAAGTGAAAAAGTCGGCTGAAGCCCGCCGGGCATGGGAAAAGGAGCGGGCCGGGTTCGTGTCGCGCGGCGGGTTTGCCGCGGCGATCGAACAGGCCCGCCGGCAGCTCGAGAATGAAACCTCGGGGCGCAAGCAGGCGGAGGCCGATCTCGAGAAGGCCCGCGCCGACGCGACCGCGTCCGAAAAGATCCAATCCCAGATGCGCCTGGAATTGGAGGCGCTTCGGCGCGAACGGGAGCAGTCCAGCGCCCCCAGAAAAGAGGAATCCCAGCAAGTCACAGAAGTTGCTGAAAAGAAGGCGCCTTGAACCTGGCCCCGGCCGACCACGGGAACTGCGGCGTGAAAACGCCAAGCGGCCCGCTGGCGAGGCATTCGTCCGCGCTGAAGTGAAGGCGCGGCATGGCTTTCACCAGCGCTCTTGCAGGACCAGGTCCGAAAGCGGCTTGCGCTTCTTGGGGCGCGCCGCGTCGGCGGGATAACCGACAGGCGTGAAGGCGATGGGCTCGACGCCCTGCGGCGTGCGCAGCACTTCGCGCGCGGCGGCGGCATCGAAGGCGCCGACCCAGCAGGTGCCCAGTCCCAGGTCGGCGGCGGCCAGGATCAGGTGATCCATGGCAATTGTCGCGTCCACGTCGGCATAGTTCTTTCCGTCTGAACGCTTCCAGGCCTGCGCCGGGACGGCGCAGATGCAAACGACGATGGGGGCCTGGGAAAACCATGCCTGCGGGTAGATGCGCTTGAGTTCCGCTTCGCGGCCCCGGGTGCGCATGACGATGATTTGAAACGGCTGCTTGTTCGCCGCCGTCGGCGCAAGCCGCGCGGCTTCCAGAACCGCCTGCAGCTTCTCCTCCTCGACGTTGTCCGGCTTGTATGCGCGCACGCTGTATCTTTTTGCGGCCAGTTCCAGAAAGCTCATGCGATCCTCCTCTCTGACGAGACCCAACCCTGCGCACTGTCAACTTCATCCGCGCCGATCAGCCTTCGCTTTCTACCGGTCGCGCAATTTCGCTTGCAGCATAAGGTAGTGCGGCACGCTTCTCAGACCGGATCGCGCATCCGGCTTTTCGCCGGCCTCGTAGGATTTCTGGATCTCGAGATCATAAGGGACCAGCGCGCTCCACATTCGCAGCAACCAAATCGTCGTATTCGCGTCGGTGCCGACCGTCACCTGGGTTCCCGGAGCGCTGTCGGGTTCAATCACGATATTGCCGGTGCCCTCATTCCACGTCCTGCTCAGAATCGTGCCGTTCAAGGCGCCGTCGCCCGCGGAGATCGGCCGCGAGGTCAACGAGTTCGGAACGCAGGCGCAAATGTTCGTCGCCGTGCCGCCGGCCGGACACACCGAGATTCGCATCCCGGCCCTGAGAATGGAAGGATTGAAATAGTACTGCTTCGACTGCCCCGGCCATTCCGACCCGGTCCAACTGGTCTTGGCGGTGGCGATCAGGCGGTCAATCTCCGCCTTCGTGAAGACCAGGCCATGCTCGTACGCGGCGACGATGCCCTGTGTGTCGAGATGGTAATAACCGCCGTTGGGATGCACGCCCACCCAGTGCTTGGGCGTGCCGTCGGGCTTGTAATCCCAGGGGCCGCCCGGCTGATTGTAATTCCAGATTTCGTAAGTGCCGTCAGGCTTGGGCTTCATGCGGCTCTTCATCACCTTGAACCACCGCTCCGCGCGGTCCTTGTATTCCGGCTTGCCCGTCACGTCCCACATCGCGAGCATCCAGCGGGCGATCTCGTTGCATTTGTTGTCCGGGTGCGAGGCGCCGTGGCCGGGGTCGTTCCGGGTGTCGAAGTCAATCCACTGCCGGTTGGCCGGGTCCAGCCCGTACGGCAGCACGACGGAGATCAGCCCGCCGTCGCCGGTCTCGCGCCAGCCGCCGCGCGCCACCCATTTCCGGTAGAGCTGCTCCACGAACTGGATATAGCTCTGGCCCTTCACGCCGTACTTCTTCTTCAGCGCGGGGTTCTTCGCTATCTCGCCGGCCATCAGGACGACCGGGCGGAAGGCCATCGCCTCGCTGAGCATGCTGTCGGTATTGTAGTCCTCCATGTGATCCACCCAGGTGCCGGTTCCATCCTTCCCGGGCCAGCCCAGGCAGCCGTCCGGCTCCTTGATAGCGCGCTTGATGACCGAGTCGGTCCAGTCCACCAGCATGTCCACGTACTTGGCGTCGCGGGTGGCCATGTAGCCGTAGTAGAAGCCATCCATGGCGGGCGCCACGCGCCAGGCGATGTCCTCACCCATCATGGTGTCGCACGTGCGCCGCTCCCTGGCCTCGGTGGTGATCTCCTTGTCCCAGAGGGCGAGCCATGATTTCTGCTTTGCCGCGTCCATCCTCGCGAGCGTCATGGCCGGATTCAACTTCTTCACGACTTCTCCTCCTCTTATTCAATGACCGCTCTTGCGGGCCTGCCGGTTGAGTTGAGGCATCGTATCAAGTCTGCAAACACCGGACAATCGCCTGTCGCTGCTCGAGGGCGACCGCGCGGCGAATCAATCGCCCTCGATCGCCACGGCCCGGACAGGGAAGGATTCCAGCCCGCCCATCCTGGCGGGGAATGCAAAGAACAGGAACCGCGTTTTCCGAAGCTGGTCCAGGCTGCTCAGCGCCTCGATGATGGGGATCTCGTTGGAGAGCAGGAGGTCATGGAGATAGTACTTCTCAATCTCTTTCCCGAGGACCTGGGGATCTTCCGGGAAAACAGTGTCATCCACACCCACCAGCTTGATCTTCTTCTCAAGGAGATATTCGACACCCTCCTTATCCATGTAGCACCGGTTCTCTCCCGGGTGCGGGCACTTGCCGATAAGGACGATGTCGTCTTGCCGGACCTGAGCCCGGCGCAGCACCTCGGCCCCGATCGGTGTCTTCGGCGCCAGGTCCTTGCAGTCCACGAGCACCGCCATGCCGAAGAACCGGTCGAGCGCGATTTCGCTGACGTCGTGCGCGGGCCTGCCGTGGAGCACGGGGACGAAGTGCGAAGGGGCCTCGACGTGCGTGGAGATATGGCTCTCCATGTCAATGAAGTGCATGATCTCTCCGGGCGGGTAACGGAATTCCCGAATCTCGTATTTCCGTTTCCCCGTGCCGACCGGACCTTCCGCGTTGCCGGGCGATGCCTTCTTGGTGAGATCAACAATCCTTCCGTTCGTCAGCCAGCGGCAGACTTGTTCCAGCTTCATCGGAGTGTCTCCCGGAATTGAATCCCTCCGCAAATCGAGGTGACCGCAGGGTGCGACAACGGACTGTAGCTTGGCGGTTTTTCGCTGTCAAGGCGGATGCGGACACTCGTTGACGATGGTGGGAGTGCGTGTTAGAGTATGCGAGCGCAGGTGGGGCGCTCCAGTCTTGCCGGGTTTGCGGAATGGAGATCTGAGCCCATGGCCAAGTCGCGATTTGCGTTCTTCGGCGCGGGATACTTTGCGCGCCTCCAGATGGCCGCCTGGAAGGAACTCCAGGACGCCGAGTGTGTCGCGCTGTTCAACCGCACGCCCGCGAAGGGAGCGGCGTTCGCCCGCGAATTCGGCATTTCAAAAGTATACGACGACCCTGAAGAACTTCTGCGCCGCGAGACGGTGGACTTCGTGGACGTCTGCACCAACCCATTCAGCCTGCCCGATTTTGTCAGAATGATGGCCGCTCACAAGGTTCCGGTCATCAGCCAGAAGCCCATGGCGCCGTCGGTGGCCATAGCGGAAGAACTGGTCCGGACGTGCGCGCAGGCGGGAATCCGCTACCTGATTCACGAGAATTGGCGCTGGCAAGAGCCCATCCGGCAGTTGAAGGGGGTGCTGGATTCAGGCATCATCGGCACGCCGTTCCGCGCGCGCATATCCATGGTCTCCGGCTTCCCGGTGTTTGTCAACGAACCCACGCTGAACGATTTGGAGAACTTCATCCTCACGGACATGGGGACGCACCTTTTCGACATCGCACGCTTCTACTTCGGCGAGCCGCGGAGCGTGTACTGTCAGAACCAGAGAATTCACAAGAACATCAAGGGTGAGGACGTTTCCACGATCCTCATGACCATGGGGGAGAACCGGACGTCCGTCTTCGTCGAGATGGGCTACCCGGAGATTCCGTACGAAAACGACGTTTTCCCACAGACGCTCATTTTCGTCGAAGGAGAGAAAGGGACGGCCGAGATCACCGCCAACTACTGGGTGCGAGTCACGACGCGGACCGGCACGGAGGCCAGGCGATATCTCCCGGCCATCTTCAAGTGGTCCAGCCCGAATCATCTAATCGTGGATGCCAGCATCGTCACCTGCAACGATCATCTGCTGCGGGCCATGCGCGGGGAAGTCCAGGCGGAGACGCCGGGCGAAGACAACGTGAAGACGATTCGGCTGGTGTGGGCCTGCTATGAATCGGCCCGCGACGGCAAGGTCGTCCACCTGAAATGAGGAGCCCTGACATAACAGCCAGCTGGCGCCGGAGAATACGCGACGCGTACAAGTCGGCCATCGGCAAGAGGCGGAATGAGCTGGTGACGCCCGCCCTCATCCTGGATCTGGACGTGGCCAGACGGAATATTGACTTTATGATGGGCAAGCTCAAAGGGCTGCCGGCCAAACTTCGCCCGCACGTCAAGGGGCAAAAGTGCGTGGAACTGGCGCTGCTGCAGCTCGATGCCGGCGCGATCGGCATCTGCGCCGCCACGGTCTGGGAAGCCATCGTCATGGGCCGCGCCGGAATTGAAGACATCCTGATCGCCAACCAGGTCGGCGGGACGGAAAAGATCCGCGCGCTGGCGGCTGCGGCTCGAAAGGGAAGCCTTGCCGTGGCCGTGGATGACCCTCGCAATGCGACGGACCTGTCGGAAGCGGTCTGCGCGCAGAAGAGCACGCTGGGCGTTCTGATTGAGATAGACGTGGGCATGGGCCGCGGCGGCGTGCGCTCGCCGGAGGACGCGGTCACGCTTGCCCGGCATATCAGCCGCCTCAAGGGGCTGCGGCTGCGCGGCGTGCAGGGCTACGAAGGCCACTGCATGCACGAACCGGACCGAACCGTGCGCGCCGGAAAGGTGAAAGCGGCCATGGCTTACGTGGCGGAGGTCGTGGACCGGCTGGCCCAAGCGGGATTCCCGTGCGAGGTGGTTTCCTGCGGCGGCACCGGCACGTATGACATCACGGCCGCGATCCCGATCGTTACGGAGATACAAGCCGGATCGTATGTCTTCATGGACAATTTCCACGGGAACCTTGTTCCCGGATTCTCCCGCTCCCTCACGGTGCTGGGCACGGTGGTCATCCAACACGGAAAGACGATCGTTTTCGATTCCGGCCGGAAGTCCATCGGGATTGACTTTGTCCAGCCTACGCTGGCGAAATACCCGCAGTACCAGGCGCGCTATTTCGCTGAGGAGCACGCGCTCTTTGACGTGGACGACCGGTGCGATCTCCACCTGGGCGACACGGCGGAGTTCATTCCGGGATACGCGCCCACCACCGTCAACCTGTACGACGCCTATCACGTGGTGGAGAAGGACGTAGTGGTGGACGTATGGCCCATCATCCCGCGCGGGCCCGGGCATGCCGGCATGCTGTCGGCATAAGGTTCAACAGGAGAACGCCGTGAAGACTCCGCCGGCCCGAATGTCGAAGGAAGAATTCGAGCAACTGTTCCGGAAGGTCTGCAATTGGGGAAAGTGGGGGCCGGATGACGAGCGGGGCACGCTCAACTACATCACGCCGGAGCATGTTCGCCGCGCCGCCGGGCTGGTGAAATCCGGGCGGAGCGTGTCGTTGGCCATACCGATCAACAAAACGGCGGGGCCCGACAACCCGGCGCCGCCGGCGCATTACATGGTCCGCAATCACGACCTGGCCGTGCCGCAAGGCGAACCGCGCTTCGCCGTGGACTACTTCGCCAGCATCTTCCACGGCGATTGCCACACGCACATGGACGCGCTCTGCCATATCAGCTACAAGGGGAAACTGTACAACGGCAAGCCCGCCGCGAGTGTGACTTCGCAGGGTCCCACAACGCTGGATGTTACGGCGTATGCGCAGGGAATCGTCGGCCGCGGCGTTCTCCTGGATATTCCGAAACTGCGCGGCGTCAAGTGGCTCGAACCGGGCGAGGCCGTGACGGGCGAAGAGCTGGAGGCGGCGGAAAAGGCCCAGGGCGTCAGTCTGGGCCAGGGCGATATGCTCGTCTTTCGTACGGGGCATCACCGCCGCAGGCTTGAGCTGGGGCCGTGGGACAACAACTACGAGGGCGAAGGCAAGGCCGGACTGCACGCAAAAGCCATGGGCCTGCTGCACGAGAGAAAGGTCGCCGTGTTCCTTCCCGACGGCGACGGCGAGACCGTGCCCTGCAACGTCGAGGGGATGTCCTTTCCGGTTCACGCGCTTCAGGTCGCGGCCATGGGAATGTGCGTGGCCGACAGCCTGCAGTTCGAGGAACTGGTCAAAGTCGTGGAGGAAGAGAAACGGCAGGAGTTCATGGTGGTCCTGGCGCCGCTGCGGTTGCCGAGAGGCACCGGGTCGCTGTTCAACCCGATTGCCGTCTTCTAGTGCTTCCTTGCGGAAATAGGCGTCCTATTTCCGCAAAGAAGCATGACCGCAATAAGTCGCGTCGTTAGACCGAGTTATACGTTCCGTTGGGCCGTGTTTAGTTGCGTAAATTGGTACGCCAATTTACGCAACTAAACACTAGTTCCGCGCGGAAGGCATGCGCCCCTGCGCCGCGGCTATTCCGGGTCCGCGACCGGCAGGTTTCGCGCGGCGTCGTCGAGCACCAGCGCCCAGTCCATCTGATCGCCGGTGTATGGCGGGACGAAGACCTGGACGCCGGTGTTGGGGTACTCGCCGATGAATTTCCAGCGGCCCGTCCGCGGGTCATACCAGTGCGCTTTGACCTTCGCGCCGGCGAGCCGGTCCATCCGCACGGTGAAGGGATGGCCGAACGGCGTGTACGCCAGCGCGAAGGCGCCGTCCGCCGCGCGCGCGGACTGGATGTGGTCCTCGAGAATCCCCTGGCCGAAGTGGATGAGGCCCTGGTCCGGCACGAGTTGGTGCCAGGGCCGCATCTCCAGCAGGCGTCGCAGCAGGCCCATGCAGTACGAGCCTTCATAGTTGATCGCCTCGCGCCAATTGTACGTTGCCGTCTGCTCCTTCATGAACAGCGAATAATCGGCGTAGGACAGCCTGGGGTTGCCGGCCTCGAAGAACTGCCAGATGTCCTGCGCGCCGTAGCCCAGCCCCGCCGCCCCGGCGAGCATGTTCCAGTACCCCGCCTCGCGGATCTGGTGCGCGTTGATGCGCGGCTGCTTGCTGTTCGCCGAAGGGATGTGGTTCTCATACCGGAACTCCATGTCAATCGTCGGCTTCGGCGGCTGCATCAGGTAGTCATGCGTCACGAACTCGTAGCACAGCGTGCCCCACTGCCATGAGGACTGGATCGTGTTGAAATCGAGCCAGTCCATGTTGTGAAGCCAGAAGGAAGAGGAATATCCCTGAAAACCCGCGGAAGGACCGTGACCGTGATAGGAGACCAGTTGCCGTCCTTCGCTGCCTTCCTTCAGCCCTCGCGCCATCGCGGTCCAGACGGGGAAGTCATCCATCGGCGACCGGTCCCCGCCCAGGTACCAGATCACCGCATTGTCCTTATACCGGCTTCCCAGAAACTTTCCGAAGGCGAATGCGTTGGATTCGGTGAAGACCTGCTCGTCATACCCGACCTTGCGCACGTGCTCGCCGACGCAGGTGACGATGCCCATCACCAGCCCGAGTTCGTTCGCGCGGTTCACGATGTAGTCAATATTCCGGAAGAAAGCCTCGTTGGGCTTGGTCGGGTCGCGGTCGAGCAGCGGATAATCCCCGTAGAGGTTCGCCGCCTTCAACCCGCGCAGGCAATACGCCTGGATCGCCGTGAAACCGCGCGCGACGCGGTTCTCAAAATAGACGTCCACCTCTTCGTGGTTCAGCCGCTTGAACAGCGTCCATGCGGTGTCGGCCAGGTAATAGAACGGCCTGCCCTCCGTGGTCATCAGATACCGATGATTGGGCGACACCTTGAATCGCAGGCTCTTCACAGAACCCGGCGACGGAAACAGCGGCTTGCTCAGCCTGACGAACGACATGGCCATGAGAGACTCCTGCCTGACCCAACCGGAATTTCCCGGATGGCCGCTCTCCACAGGGCGGTCAGCCTTCACATGTCGCAGTCTGACCATCCGAATCCAGCCTGTCAAGTGAAGACGCGCGGCGAAAGTTGCGGCTTGGCGATGAGCTGCGGTAAAATATGCCGGCTGAATTCTCAGTCTGGAGATAAGGGTTCGAGTCCTTCAGGACGCGCCATTCGACTTGCTTCGCTCGCTCGTGGCAAGCCATCGCCGGAGCGAACGATTCCGCTTAGAGGATCTCATTGAGGTGGAAGAAGTGAATGCGATGAAGGGCCGTGTCGCTCTGATTACCGGCGGCGCGCAGGGGATCGGCAAGGCGATAGGCCGCCGATTCCTGGCGGAAGGCGCGCGTGTGGCGCTGGTGGACGTGGACGCTGAGGCGGGCGAGGAGACTCGAAAAGAGTTCGCCGCGCTCGGCGAGGCGGTGTTCCTGCCCGGCGACGTGGGCCTCGAGGCGCCCGCTCGCCGTGCCGTGAGGAAGGCCGCCGGCTTGTTCGGGCGGCTGGACGTCCTGGTCAATAACGCCGGCATCGGGATCGGCAAGCCGATCACCGAACTGACCCTGAAGGAGTGGAACCGCGTGCTCGCGGTGAACCTGACGGGCGCGTTCCTCTTCGCCCGGCACGCCGCGCCGCACCTGCGGAAGAGCCGCGGGGCGATCGTCAATATCGCTTCCACTCGCGCGCTCATGTCGGAGCCGAACACGGAGGCGTACTCGGCCTCGAAAGGGGGCATCGTGGCGCTGACGCACGCGCTGGCGGTTTCCCTGGGGCCGGAGGTGCGGGTGAACTGCATTTCTCCGGGCTGGATCGAGGTGGGCGCGTGGCGCAAGCGTCGCGCGAGAAAGCAGCCGGCGCACTCCGAGGCGGACCGCGCGCAGCATCCCGTTGGCCGGGTGGGCACGCCGGAAGATATCGCCGCGCTCGCGGCGTACCTGGTCTCGTCCGAGGCGGGCTTCATCACAGGCGCGAACTTCGTGGCCGACGGCGGGATGACGCGGAAGATGATTTACGTGGAGTAGAACGTTCCGCGGAAACGAAATGACCGCTCCGGGCATTGCATCGCGCCGGAGCGGTCATTCCGTTCCCGCGATGCGGGAACGGCGCGCTATAATTGGGTTCGCTGGATTATGACGTAGCCTTGACGACGTTCGCCGCGCGGGGGCCTTTCTCGCCTTTTTCGACATCGAAGGTGACGATGTCGTTCTCCGCCAAGCTCTTGAAGCCGCTTCCCTGGATTGCGGAATGATGGACGAACACGTCCGGCGTGCCGTCATCCGGGGTAATGAAGCCGTACCCCTTCTGATCGCTGAACCACTTCACCTTGCCCTGGGCCATACCGGCTTCCTCACAACCAAACGGGGCGGCGCGAACCCCGCAAACGGCGGGCCGCCACACTGGGGCCCCGCTTCCGTCATCGGGTCAATCCGCCGTCCGCTGCCGCCCTTGCGCGGCGGCATTTCGTATAACGGCGCCGAGTATACTTTTCGCTATAACCCCAGTCAAGGAATTTCCGATGGCCGATTTGCTTGCGGCTTGAACGATCTGTCGGATTCTGGTACAGTCGCACCGCTGGATGGACGCGCAATGCGGATTCCTTCAAGCCCACTGGAGGGAGCGATGGCATCTTCCGAGCAATCCCTCATCCTCGTCGTATCCTGCGAGGGAAAGGATCTCCCGAGTTTGACCGGCGCGCTGAGCGCGGGCGGTTTTCGCGTGGAGGCGGCCGGGTCGTCGGCCGAAGCGGAGACGCTCTTCCGCGAGCACCGGCACGCCCTGGCGCTGGTGGATCTGTCCAGCCCGCCCGAGGCGCTCGCCGTTGTGCAGGCGCTGCGGGGCATTGATTCTGCGCTGCCGGTGGTGATCCTGGCGGACCGGAGCCAGACGAAGGACGTGGCCCGCGCGATCGAGAAGGGGGCTTTCGACTGGATCGCGAAACCGGTGGATTCGCCGAAGCTGGTGGGATTGATCTCGTCGCTCATCGCTCGGCGCGGGAACCTGGTGAGGCCGGTCTCGCTGGAAGGCGGGCTGCGCGAGGAGCCGAATTTCCGCAAGATCGTCGGTTCTTCCGAGAAGATCGGCAATGTCTTCGGGAACATCGAGATCGTCAAGGGCAGCGACGTGCCGGTGCTGATCCAGGGCGAGACGGGCACGGGCAAGGAACTCGTCGCGATGGCCATTCACTATCGAGGGCCGCGGCGGAAGAACCCGTTCTTCCCGGTCAACTGCGCGGCGATCCCGGAGACGCTCCTCGAAAGCGAACTGTTCGGCCACGAGCGCGGCTCGTTCACCGGCGCCGTCGAGCGCCGCAAGGGCAAGTTCGAGATGGCCGACGGCGGCACGCTGTTCCTCGATGAGATCGGCGAAATGCCCCCGGCGACGCAGGCGAAGATCCTGCGCGTGATCGAGGACCACACGTTCCGCCGCATCGGGGGCAATGAACTGATCCAGGTGGACGTGCGGATCATCTCGGCGACCAACAAGGACCTCACCAAGGAGGTGGCCGCCGGGCGGTTCCGCGAGGACCTTTTTTACCGGCTGAGCGTGTTCCCGATCCAACTGCCCGCGCTGCGCGAGCGCGTGAAGGACATCGAGGAACTGGCGCTCTACTTCCTGCAAAAGTCGGTCGCCGAGACCGGCAAGGAGGCCCCGAAGCTTTCCGCGGCCGCGCTGGCGGCGATGCGCGCCTATGCGTGGCCGGGGAACGTGCGCGAACTGCAGAACACGCTCAAGCGCGCCGCGCTGCTCGCCGCGGAGGGAACCATCGAACCGGCGCACCTCGGCCTGAAGGATGCCGCCGCAGCGGAGCCCGGCGCAGGCGGCGGAGTGGACCAGGAAATCGGGCAGTTGCTGGACGCTCTGCAGAAGGGCCAGATCGTCCCGCTCGAACGCATCGAGCAGATCTTTATCCGGCAGGCGCTGCACGTCACGGACGGCAATATCACCGAAGCCGCGAACCGCTTAGGGGTTTCGCGTTCGACCGTCTACCGCAAGCTAGAGGAATACGGCCTTGAAAAGCCGTGAGCAGGCGACCGATGCGCCTTCGCCGTTCTTTCACCCCGTAGCTTCCATCTCGTGTCGCCCCCAACCACACGCGGCGCCTACGCCCGCCGACGGACGAAACGAAATTGGAGAGCCTTCGGGCGCACAAGCGGACCGGCCGGCCGCTGGGAGACGAGCGGTTCATCGCAAAGCTGGAAGGACTCGCCGGCCCTCTCCTGCACAGGCAAAAATCCGGACCCAAGAGTCCGGGTAAGGAAATAGTTATGTATGGTGTCCCCGGAACCCTGCAGGAGACGTGGTGGTGGGAGGAGAGGAAGTCGGGGTAAGCGTACTCGAAGTGGTAGCCGCCGCTCTCGGAATATCCGTTGGCGCTTTATTGGCCATTCTCGTTTTGGGCGGGATAGCGGCTTACCTACTGTGGAGGCTAATCAGAAAGTGGTCAAGAAAGGCCCGCTGTCTCCCGTGTCAACCTCCTGTTGGCACTATCGCGTATCGCGTTGATTGTGATGGAAGAGCGCATGCCGGTATTCCGACGCCGCATTCACATGCGTATGAAATGCAGCAGAGCCCTCCATCATTTGGTTGCGTTTGCTTTTGGCACCCCACGGGCGTAACGTTGCCGGGGGTTGTTGGCCCACCGATTCTGCCAGCGGGTGGCGGCGGAGTTGTATTTGATTAGGACATGGCCGAGGTGCTGAACGAGAAATATGCAGGGTCATCGGAACTGATCAAAAAGGGAGACTGGATTTACCTGGAAGGTGAAGAATGGGGCGGACAAGTCAAGGAGGTGTGTTTGCCCCATACCGAATTGGCCCGAGCTTACAACTGCGAGGAGACAGGCGGAATACTCGTTCTTTTCGATGATGGTATTTTAGCACTGCTGGATTTCGGTTCCGATCATTGCATCAAACGCCGTCGTGCCGGAAGTTCCGGGGACACCATACGTAATTAGGAGAATGAGTTACGTATGGTGTCCCCGGAACTCGAACAAACTCCCGGTGTGAACGGACAGAATTATCGGCCAAGATGGTCTACGCAATTCCCGCAAGTGAATACACCTCAGATTCCCCCGAGGTTTGGCAAGTTCTATGTTGCGCCGGGTATCGGGCCGGTTCGGTAGGCCTAAAGTGTGTCAAGGAGGGGTCAAATGAATCGGTTGGGATTTCTATTACTACGGTATATTCCGGTCACAATTATGGCACTGTTGTGCGCAGGTTGTGTTTCAACCTCTAATATGCCTCACGGTGAACACTCTCACGGACCTCTGAAGCGGCGCGTCTTAGGCGATGAATCAGACGTTTCCCAAAGGCACTGGGAAGTTAGGTCGGACTTGGACTGCGAGACCATCGGAAGGTGGGAGGCGCTGGTGCGGAAGATGGCTGTCGAGCATTACGAAGAGATTCGCACCAATGTGTTGGAGTTGGGCAACGGAGCACTTACGTTTCAGAAGTTCATTGTGTGCGAATGGAAGCCAAGCGGAGACAGGGTGCTTTGTGTTGGGCAAACGTTTTACTGGACAATCGTCTGCTTGCTAGGCAAACGCGATGGTAGTTGGACGTGTGATGATGGAAGGTTCTATTCATCCCGTGCAGGAAGCTTTGGGTTGGCGTTCATCGATGCAGGTGATCGCGGAGAAGACGACGAGGATCGCGGTGAGGAAGACATTGTCCTTCGCATTACAAATCACCCCGGAACGGACATGTGGGTTTCAACGCTACATATTGTGAGAATGGAGAATGGGGCGCTTATAGAGTTGCTCAATTCCGCTCTGGATACTGTGGACAAGTGAATCGAAAATAGGGACAGGAAAATAGGGTATTCCGGCGGAGATAAACCGTATTTCCTGGGTTAGGGATCGCGATCGGGAACGGGATCGGGACGCCATAGGTAATTATTGACTCGGGCTTGCCAGGGATTATCAGGTTGCTGCTGCTATTATGAAACGGTCGCGGGCGTTGATCAGTAGGATAGTTCCGGGGACACCATACATAAGTATTGAGAGGGGCGGCGGCATTGTGATAGGGTGCAGTCATGGCTCGATTGGCGCGCGTAGTGATTGCCGGCGTACCGCACCATCTGACGCAGAGAGGGAACCGGCGTCAGAAGGTGTTCTTCAGCGCGGAGGACCCTGCGGCGTACCTGGAACTGCTGCGGCAGTGGTGCGCGGAACGCAGCGTCGAGGTCTGGGCCTACTGCTTGATGCCGAACCACGTTCACCTGATTGTGCTCCCGGAGAGCGAAGACGGTCTGCGTCGGGCTGTGGGCGAGGCGCACCGGCGACACACTCGAATGATCAACTTCCGCGAAGGCTGGCGCGGGCACCTCTGGCAAGGACGATTCGCGTCGTACCCGATGGACGAGACGCATCTGATGGCGGCGGCGCGGTACATCGAGCGGAATCCGGTGCGCGCGCGGCTGGTCCGCAGGGCATGGGACTACCGCTGGTCGAGCGCGAAGGCGCATGTCGAGGGGCGCGATGACGCGGTGGCGAAGGTGAAGCCGCTGCTGGAACGGATGGAGGACTGGAAGGAATTCCTGCGCCTGCCGGAGGATGAAAGGCAATTGGAGAGCCTTCGGGCGCACGAGCGGACCGGACGGCCGCTGGGAGACGAGCGGTTCATCGCAAGGCTGGAACGGCTCGCTGGCCTTCTCCTGCACAGGCAGAAACCCGGAGCGAGGGGGCCGGGAAAGGAATAGTTATGTATGGTGTCCCCGGAACCCACGGGGACACCCATAACCGTCTTCAAGTCATGAGGGGTCCGTAGCCGAACCCGTTCATCCTAAAGGCGCCGTTCGTGTGCCTGTCAGGCACCCATCTGCCTTCGCTGAAGCTACGGCAGACAGGTTCGCACCGCCTCCGAATTCCATCCTCGGACCGTGCATGATTCTCGTCGCGCGGCGTCAGCCCAATCATAAACGCGGCGCATCCGGTCCGGCTTTCGCAGGACCGCTCGCCAGTCCTCGGGATCGGGCCTCGGACGCCGCCATGGGCACGCGATCTATCTTTGCTTACGCGACGGCTTGCGCGCGATTGGGTTCGTTTTTTCAGATGGATTTGTCGAGCCAGGCGCTCCTTCAGCGGACGCTACGCGAGGGCGTCAAGAGAGAGGGCATTTGGTCGGCATGCAAGGACCACTCGACATCATTCCGGCCCGTCACGGGGTCGTCACGGTGTCATTGCGACGGCATGAAAGCGGCATGAATATCATGAATAGTCTGATTGTTCCACGTGGAACAATTTAGAAAACATCTTATCGTCCTGCGGGCGCAATCGTTTCAGGAGTACGGAATCGAGGCGCAATCGGTCGGGCAGGGATCAGCCAACACAGCATCGTAACCGCGCGCGCCAAACTGCGATGGCACTGTATCACAATCGGACGATACTAACCGAAAACGCCGGCTCTTTCCGGTTTTTCGGTGTTGCAAATGGGGCCGCATCTCGATGATACTGACCCAGGTCTGAGGGCCATCTTGACTTTATAAGTCGTTGCCATTCAGTCGCTTGTGGCTATGCCCAGCAACTGGGTGCGCTGGGTGCATCCCTATCCCGCCTGCTACATCGTTGCACGTCGAAATCCAACGGCACAGTCTTTGCTTTTTCTAAGTCAGCCACCAGGCATATTCTCAGGAGGAAGAAGAGTCATGTCGTTCACTTTACCCATCGAGAGGGCCACTATGCCCTTGCCCGAGGCGGTGTCGCGCCGGAGGCAGAACTGGATTCTGCCGAACCTTCGCGGGCGCAGGGCGCTATGGCTGGTCGCCGCGCCGGCCCTTGTGGGGACGGCCGCGGCATGGGCGGCGCTGTTCCTGCTCTGGTCGCCGATCCTGGACCGGGCCGTCTGGTCCATGCGCGGCGCGAGCCCGGACGGAATGTTCTGGGGCGTGTGCGTGCGCATTTTCCTGACGACCGGAGCGCTGGCGCTGATCCTGGGCATCGTCGCGCTCGTCGCGGCGCGCATCGTGTCGCACCGCGTGGCGGGCCCGCTGCACCGCCTGGGCGAGGTGGCCGTGCAGGTTTCGCAAGGGCGCCAGCACGAGCGAGTCCGGCTGCGGGACGGAGACTACATCGAGGATTTCTCCGAGAAGTTCAACGACATGCTGGACAACATCGAGGCGCGTTCCCGCTTTCGCCGCAACCGGATGAAGGCTGTGCAAAAGAACCTGTCGGAGATCGAGACGGACCTGATGAACGGCACGCTCGGCACCGCGGAATTGGAGGAGCGGCTGAGGCAGGCCCTGCGCATCGTCCAGGACGCGCGCGTGGGCAACCCGGAAGACGAAACGCCGGTGCTGTACTAGAGTCCGCTCATGTTCGTAATCGTCCTCGTCGTCGTCCTCCTCGAACAGCTCATCTGAACGACCGAGGACGATGACGAGAACGTCGAGGACGAGGACGATTGGTTGCGTGAAGCCACGACCAACTTCAGCCGGTCACGATGTTCACCATCCGCCCGGGCACGAAGATCACCTTCCTGACCGGCTTGCCGGCCAGCGAGATTTGCGTGCGCTCATCGGCCAGGGCGATCTCCTGGACTTTTTCACGGTCTGCGCCGGCCGGCACCCGCACCTTGGAGCGGAGCTTGCCGTTGACCTGGATGGGGATCTCGATCTCGTCTTCCAGCAGCATGGCCGGATCGAACCGGGGCCAGGGCTCATGCGCCAGGCTTCGGTCATGCCCAAGCGTCTGCCAAAGTTCCTCGCAGATGTGCGGCGCGAAGGGCGCCAGCAGCGTCAGGAACGTCTGCCAATGAGCCTTCCGAATGCGCTCCTGTGACCCGAACTGGTTCGCCAGCGTCATCAGCGCGGCAATGGCGGTATTGAACTTCATCGCCTCGACGCGCTCGCCGACCTGCTTGATCGTCTGATGGAGCAGGCGCTCGGCGGCCTCGTCCGCAGGGGCATCGGCTTCGACCTTGTCCTTGAGTTCCCAGACCCGGTACAGAAAGCGCGACATCCCGTTCAGACCGCTCGTGGACCAGGGAATCGGCTGGTCGAAGGCGCCCATGAACATCTCGTAGAGCCGGAAAGCATCCGCGCCGTGTTTCTCCACCATCTCGTCCGGGTTGACGACGTTCCCGCGCGACTTGGACATCTTCTCGCCGTTCTCGCCGAGGACGAGACCGTGCGAGGTGCGCCTCTTGTACGGCTCCGAGGTCGGCACGACGCCGATGTCGTAGAGGAACTTGTGCCAGAACCGCGAGTACAGCAGGTGGAGCGTGGTGTGCTCCATGCCGCCGTTGTACCAGTCCACGGGCGTCCAATAATTCAGCCGCTCGCGGCTCGCCAGCGCCCGGTCGTTCTGCGGATCGGTGTAGCGGAGGAAGTACCACGACGATCCGGCCCACTGCGGCATGGTGTCGGTCTCGCGCTTTGCCGGGCCGCCGCACTTCGGGCAGGTGGTGTTGACCCAGTCGGTGATGAGGGCCAGCGGCGACTCGCCCGTCTCGCTGGTCTGATATTGCTCGACCTGCGGCAGCATGAGCGGCAGCTCGCTTTCCGGCAGCGGCGTCCAGCCGCATTTCGGGCAATCCACGACCGGGATCGGCTCGCCCCAATACCGCTGGCGCGAGAAAACCCAGTCGCGCAGCTTATACTGCACGGAGGCGGCGCCGTATCCCGCGCGCTCGACGATCTCGGTCATCTTCACGATGGCCTGGTCGGGCCGCAGGCCGTTGAGCGGGCCGGAGTTCACGAGCATGCCCTTCTCGATCTCCACGAACGCCGCCTCGGCGACGTTGCCGCCGGAGATGACCTCGACGACGGGCAGGCCGTACTTGCGCGCGAAGCGCCAGTCGCGCTCGTCGTGGCCGGGCACGGCCATGATCGCGCCGGTGCCGTAGGAGATCAGGACGTAGTCGGCCACCCAGACGGGCACTTCAGCCCGTGTGGCCGGGTTGAGGACGCGGACGCCCTTGATCTCGACGCCGGTGACTTCTTTGGCGACCTCGGTACGCTCGAAGTCGGACTTGCGCGCCGCAGCCTCGACGTAGGCGCGGACTTCCGCCGCGTTCGCGCAGCGGGGCAGCAGCTTGCCGACGAGCGGGTGCTCCGGCGCGAGGACCATGTACGTCACCCCGAAGAGCGTGTCCGGGCGCGTCGTGAAGATCCGCATCGAACAGCCCGGCTCGCCCACGACCGGGAACTCCACCTCCGCGCCGGTCGAGCGGCCGATCCAGTTGCGTTGCTGCATCTTGATCTTCTCGAGGTAGTCCACCGTATCCAGGTCGGCGAGCAGCCGCTCGGCGTAGGCGGTGATCCGCAGCATCCACTGCTTGCGCATGCGCCGGACGACCGTGCCGCCGCAGCGCTCGCACGCGCCGCCGACGACCTCCTCGTTCGCCAGCCCGACCTTGCATGAGCTGCACCAGTTGATCGGGATCTCCGCCTTGTACGCGAGGCTCTTTTCGAAGAGCCGGAGGAAGATCCACTGCGTCCACTTGTAGTACGCCGGATCGGTCGTATCCACCTCGCGCGACCAGTCGAAGGAGAAGCCGATGCGCTTGAGTTGGCGGCGGAAATTGGCCACGTTCTTGATCGTCACGTCGCGCGGGTGCTGGCCGGTCTTAATCGCGTAGTTCTCCGTCGGCAGCCCGAACGCGTCCCAGCCGATCGGGTACAGGACGTTGTATCCTTCCATGCGTCGCTTACGGGCGACGACGTCGAGCGCGGTGTAGCTGCGCGGGTGGCCGACGTGGAGCCCTTCGCCTGAGGGATACGGGAATTCGATCAGCACATAGTACTTTGGCTTGTCCGGACCGAAACCCGGATCGCCCGGCCCGGCGGCTTGGAAAGTCTGCTCCTCTTCCCAGTGCCGCTGCCATTTCCGCTCAATCTCGCTGAAATCGTAAGTCGTGGATGGCATTTCTCATCTCCGCTTCGCCTGGGAACGGTCAAGTGGAGGATTATATCGGTAAGCGCGCAGTTTGCCAAATCGCCGAGGAACGTGGGATTCGTCGCGCAAGGGCCGAAGACAGCATAAGATCAATGCAGGCCGAATCCTACGCTCCGCGCCGCCGCCTAATCTTGACTTTTGTGGATACACTCCATGAGAATGTGACGGCTCAAAGAATTGTATGGCTTCGAGTAAGGACAACCCCTTGCTATTCGGGCGGCGTTCGCTGTGTCTTCTTTTTCTGGCGGCACTCGCTGTGCGGGCGGCGTTTGTGGCTTTCGCGGCGCCGCGCGGCGAGGATCTGATTTTTCCTGACGCGGCGAGTTACGATTCCATCGCTCGCAATTGGCTGGCCGGCAAGGGCTTCCGAGAGGACTCAACCCGGCAGGCGTCGCGCGCGCCGGGCTATCCGGTTTTCCTGGCGGCTTGCCACTCGATCGGGCTGCAACGGCCGCAGGGGATTTACCTGGTCCAAGCTATTGCGGACTCGGCCATGTGCGTGCTGCTGGCATTGCTCGGGCGCAGGCTCTACGGCGACGCGGCAGGAATCGTGGCCGGGTGCATCGCGGCGATCTATCCGTTCTTCGTCTATTTCACCGGACTGCTGCTGGCCGAGACGTTGTTCACGCTGGGGCTCGTGGCGCTGATGCTGTTCCTGTTCGAATGCAGGGACGCGCTGGAGAAATCCACATCGCGGGCGCTGCTCGTCTCAGCGGTCGCAGGCGCGTTGCTCGGTCTGCTCGTCCTTCTGAGGAGCTCGCTGCTTCTCTTCCCGCTTTTCCTGTTGCCGATCTGGCTGGCTCGGCGCGGACATCGGCTCGGGGCGATGGCGGCGTGGGGAACGATGATCGCCGCGATGGCGCTGGTGATGCTGCCTTGGATTGTGCGGAACTACGGAATCTTCGGGCGATTCATCCCGACCACCTTGCAGGTCGGCGAGTCGCTCTACGAAGCGAATTCGCCTTACGCCGACGGCGGGCCGGCGATGGACCGCATTGACTGGGTCAAGGAACGGGGCGGCCGGCCGATGGGCGAATACGAGAATAACCAGTTCTTCAGGAACGCCGCGCTTCGGTATATCCGCGAGCATCCGGACCGGTTCTGCGCGCTGGCCGTCGAGAAATTCGCGCGGTTCTGGAACCCTCTGCCCAACTACGGTCCGTATCGGCGACCGCTCGGCGTTGCGGTCAATATTTGCGCCTGGGCGCCGATAATTCTTCTGGCCTGCGTGGGCATCCTGCAGCGAAAACAGCAAATCGCATCGCTGTTGCTGTTGCTCTCGCCGGTCGCGTACTTTACACTGCTGCACATGGTCTTTGTCGGCTCGGTCAGATATCGCACGCCCGTAATGCCTTTTGTGATCCTGTTAGCTGCATCAGGCGCGGAGTCGGTCCGGGCCTGGCGGCGGCGAAGCGCCCCCGCTCGGGAGACATGAGACAGTGGCGGACGAGGTCCGAAAGCGCCGTTTCAGGTGGGCCCGCTGGGTGATCTGGGGACTGGTCGTCCTCGCGATCGCCGCCACCGTCGCCTGGCACATTTTCCTGTCTCCGGCGCGTCTGCGCGCCATGGTCGAATCGAGCCTGTCCGAGATGATCGAGGGCCGGGTCTCCGTCGCCGACGCGCAATTCGCGCTGGAGCGTGGCATCGTTGTGAAGGGAATCCGGATCGAGGACTCCAGCGCCGAGACTGCGCCGCCGGCCGCGGTGATTGAAACGGTCATGCTGCTTCCAAGGTGGGACGCGTTGCTGGGCGGTTCCTTCGTGCTGAGAGTGATCCAAGTCGAGCATCCGCAAATCAACCTGGAGTTGGACGAAGCGGGCCACTGGCCTTTCCTGAGCCGGCTCCATCCGCCGAAGCCGACGGGCTGGCCGATGCCGCGGGTGGACGTCGTCCGCGGCGAGATCCAGATCAGCAGCGTTGGGCCTCAGAAACGCATTCCCGACATGAAGTTCACCGGCATCGAGGGCGACCTTCGCGCCTGGAGCGTGAATTCGGACGCGTGGTGGTCGGATATCAGTGTGCCCGAGAGCCGCCTGGGAAAGATTCATGTCCAGGTTCATAGTTCCGGCTTGAACGGCCAGGTTCAGGCGAACCTGCGGCTGCTGGGCGTCAAGCTCGGCCCGGAAATCCGGGACCTGCTTCCGCCGCCGGCGGTTCCGACCTGGGACTCGTTTGCGCCCGACGGGACGATGGACGTGGACGCCAACCTGGCCTGGGACCCGGCCCAGGATCCGCCGCTGCAAGTCGAAGGCGACGCGCAACTCCACAATGCGAGCGTCAAGCTTCCGATGCTGCACGTTTCAGGGCCGACGGCGCTGACGAACATCCGCGGGCGCGTGACTTTCAACCTGAAGGAAATCAACGCCCAGGGCGTCTCGGGCAGCTACGGCGAGGCGCCCTTCGTCATCACCTCGGGGCTGGCCTCGCTCGAGAAGGACGGGCCTTTCGAGCTGGCCGGCAGCGCCTACGGGTGCGAGGTCGAGGGCCTCTTTAAGGAGATGGTCCCGCAGGAGGGCCTCGACCAGGTTCCGGCGTGGCTGAAGGAATACCTGCTGGACGCGAAGATCAGCGGGCAGGTGGATGGCTCGTTCAAACTGTCCCGTGCGAAGGGGGAGAAGGAAGTTCAATCAAGCGTGGAGGTGAGCGCGCGGGACTTGACGCTCTCGCACAGCCGATTCGGCTACCCGCTGATCCTGAACGTAAGCTTCCGCTGCGCGGACAACACGCTCTCGTTCTCGCAGGCGTCGGCCCGGTGGGGCGGCGCGAGCATCGAGATGCCGCCCACGACGTTCGACTTCGCCGAAGGCGCGGCGAGGGATTTCTCGCTGCGCGTCTCCAATCTGCAACTGGAGCCGAAGCTGTACGCCCTGCTGCCGGCCGAGATTACGCAGCAACTGAATGAAAGCGCCGTCGGCGGGATCGTGGATGTTGACTTCCACGCGGAACGCGCCGAGGGCGCCGCCGCCGAAACGCATTCCCGGACGCTGGTGTACCTGCGCGACGGCCACATGGCTTACGTGGATTTCCCTTACCCGGTCGAACACCTGTTCGGCCGGGCGGAAATCAGGGACGACGAACTGAAGAGCGCCGAATTCAGCGGCATGAACGGGCCGACGCAGATCGGCGTGACGATCGAGAAGGGCAAGTACAAGGGGATGCCTGGCCGGCTCACGATCGTTCGCGCCATGGCCGGCGTGCTCAATCAGGACGTCCGCAAGGCGATGCCGCCCTCGTTTCTGAAACTCTGGGATACGCTCAAGCCCGAGGGAACGATCAACCTGAACCTGGCCATTCAATTCTATGATGACCCGAAGCTTGGCCCGGAACAGTCCGTTTTCACGTTCGACGCCACGCTCCCGAAGTTTTCCCTGCAAGCCGGGATTCCGCTGCAGCTCACCGTGGCGAATATCGCGGTGGAAGAACCGATGGAAGACGAACCCGGGAAGCTTTCCATTCGGGGCCGGTTCAACGTGGCCCAGGCGAACCTGGAGGGCGTGCAGACGGAAGGCCTTCGCGGGACTTTCTTCTCGCGCGGCGGCGTGCTGCGGCTTGAAGACGTCGCGGCGGACTGTTTCGGCGGGCGCCTGGCGGGCAGCCTGGCGATCCGCGGCGACACGGACGAAGCTTATGTGACCGCCGACGAGTTCCGGGGCGAACTCTTCCTCACGGATGCCAGCGTGCGCGACATCATTCAGGGGACGGATATCAAGGGAATCAGCGGGCGGCTGAGCGCCGCGAGCGGGTTCTCCGGCAGTTTGTCGAATCCCCAGAACTTTCGCGCGACCGGCGCCATGACGATCCGCGACGGGCAAATCGGCGCGCTGCCCGGCATCCTGTCCGTCCTGAATCTCCTTCAACTCAAGAGGCTCGGCGCGGCGGCGTTCCACGACATGGAACTCTCGTACCAGATCAAAGGATCCACGCTGGTCGCGAATGAACTCAACTTCATCGGCAGTCTCCTGTCGTTGTACGGCAGCGGGACCATGGAGAAAGACGGCAAGCAGATGGACTTCAAATTCAGGGTGGAGGTGGGCCCCAAACTGCCGAGGATCCCGCTCGTCTCGCAACTCTTCGATCTGCTCAATTGGATCAAGGGAAACGTGTTCCCGGTCAAGGTCAGCGGCGACTACAGCGACCCGGTGTGGAGACTGAATCCGGCGCTGTCGCTCACGCGCTCGATTCAATCGGCGATCGCTCAACTGGTTCCACTGGACTTCCTGAAACCGAAGAAGCCGGGGAACGGAACCGCCCCGGCGAAATAGAAAAGGAGAAAAGCAAGCGATGGACATTGCTGAACTGTTCGGATTCGCGCAAGCTCGGAGCGCGTCGGACCTGATCCTGACAGCGGACTCGCCGCCGATCCTGCGCATTGACGGTGAGATGCGGCTCGTGGCCGCGGACCCGTTGACGGCGGAGCAGACCAAGCAGCTCATCTACGGGATTCTCGACGACAGCCAGATCGCGCGGTTCGAGGCGGAGCACGAGCTGGATTTTTCGCTCTTCGTCAAAGGCACGCAGCATTTTCGCGGGAACATCTTTCTCCAGCGCGGGTTCGTCGGGGCGGCGTTCCGGCTGATCCCGGAGCATCTGCCCAAGCTGTCCGAACTGGGCCTGCCGCCGGTCATCGAGCAGCTCTGCATGGCGCAGCAGGGGCTCATCCTCGTCACCGGGCCGACCGGCCACGGCAAGTCCACCACGCAGGCGGCCATGATTGACATCATCAACGAGCGGCGCCGCGCGCATATCGTGACGGTGGAAGACCCGCTGGAGTTCATCCACAAGAGCAAGACCTCCGTCATCGAGCAGCGGGAGGTCGGCATCGACACGAAGAGCTTCGCATCGGCGCTGCGCCACGTGCTGCGCCAGGCGCCCGACGTCATCCTGATCGGCGAAATCCGCGACCTGGAGACCATTTCCACCGCGCTGACGGCCGCGGAGACCGGGCACCTGGTCATCACCACGCTGCACACCAACGACGCGATGCAATCCATTGACCGGCTCGTGGACGTATTCCCGCCGCACCAGCAGGCCCAGGTGCGGTCGCAGTTGGCGCTCTCCCTTCTGGCGGTGATCGCGCAGCGGCTGGTGCCGCGGGCGGATGGGCACGG
>Ga0187876_1000114_pt1 | contig 80085 bp, 61 predicted proteins | sample June2016WEW_17_4_FD_133000 | JGI IMG/M metagenome (GOLD analysis project Ga0187876, IMG submission 133000) | Peatland microbial communities from SPRUCE experiment site at the Marcell Experimental Forest, Minnesota, USA - June2016WEW_17_40 | ecosystem: Environmental > Terrestrial > Soil >... | reverse complement strand
TCCAAGTACGATGACTCATGGCCGTTCCTCCTATCAGAGAAATGTTTCTGCCGCGAAGGATTGTACTCCTTCGCAGGAGGAACGGCCTTCATCATAACTGAGCGCAGCGAAGCATCTCACACCTTAAACCGTTGCCAACACGCGGTGTATGAGATTCCTCGCTTCGCTCGGAATGACCAGAAATTCGGCAGCTTGTTTTCGGGACGCCACACTTGCCGCCGCGGCGCCCGCTATTCCTTCCGCCCCGCCGCCTGGTTGAGTGCCTTGAGAAAGTCCGGGGGCGGTTCGACGCCGAGTTTCTCGCACATCCGCACGTCCTCCAGCGCCCGGTCGTATTCCTTCAGATGATAACGTGCGACCCCGCGATTGAAATAGGCGAAGGCATAGTCCGGGTTCAGCGAGATCGCCCGGTCGAAATCGTGAACGGCCTCGTCGAGCTGGTTCCTCTGGGCGCGCGCGTTCCCGCGATTATAGTAGGCCTCGGCGAGGTCCGGCTTCAGCGCGATTGCCTGGTCGCAGTCGCGGATCGCCTGCTCGTACCGGCCGGCATTGACGCAGGCGCCGGCGCGATTGTCGTACGCCTCGGCGTAATCCGGCTGCAACTCGATGGCCCTGTCGTAATCCGCCAGGGCTTCGGCGGTTCGGCCGGCGCGGGCATGAACGTTGCCGCGAGTGTTGTACGTTCCGGCCCGCTCGGGGTTCACCTGGATGGCCTTATCGCAGATGTCCACCGCTCGATCATAATCGCCCGCGCGGGAATAAGCGTCGGCGAGCTGGTTCAAGGCGCGAACGTTCCGCGGCCGCTGGTCCGCCGTATCCTTCCAGATCGAGATCGCCGTGCCGTACTCGGCGTTGCGCAGATACGTCAGCGCTCCTAGCGCTGCGGCGGCCGAGAAAACCATCACGACGGCGATCCGGCCGCCGACGCGCCTCCGCGCATCCGGGGTTTCCGCGAGCCGGCGAACGAACGCTTGGCCAGCCAGGTACGCGGCAACAACCCCTGCCGCCATTAGCGCCGCCAGCGGCAGATACATCCGGTGCTCGAACGCCAGATCCTTAATCGGCATGATGCTGGAGGTCGGCGCGAGCACGAGAAAGAACGCCGCGCCGGCGAATCCCCACGGCGGACGCCGCACGAGCGACCAGACCGTCGCCGCGAGCAGGATCCCGACGACGATCGCCCCGGGCGCGATGTCCGCTGGGTTCTTTGCGATCGGCCAGTCGTAGTCCAGGCACAGGCCGGCCGGCCAGACCGTCAGCCGGAGATAGTGCAGGATGACGCCGAACTCGCTCTGCGCATATTGCAGCGAGGTGAGGCCCGGCAGGTTGAATCCGGCCGACTGCGCGCGCGGCTCGAACGCCTCGAGGACCGGCCGCACGAGAATGAGCCACGTCGCCGCCAGCCCGAGATAGAGTCCCCAGCGCCGCCGCAATGCCTCGCGGAAGGAGCCGGCGACGAAAGTCCGGTCGTAGAGCAGCACGACCAGCGGAGCGGAGACCATGACTTCCTTGCTGCCCATTCCCAGCGCGCAGGCCGCGACCGCGGCGATATGCCACGTGACGCGATTCGGCGATTCCGCTGTGCGGATGAAGCAGTACAGCGTCAGCAGGTAGAACAGGGCCATCATTGACTCGCCCCGCTGAATGATGTACGTCACCGCCTCGGTCTGGAGCGGGTGGACCGCCCACAGCAGCGCAGCGCAAAACGCCAGCGCTGCGGCGGTCTGCTCATCGAACCGGCCCCTCAGAGCCGGCAGACCGAGCGTCCGGCGAATGACGCCGAAAAGCGTCAGCGCGGCCAGGAGGTGCACCGCAACGTTGAAAAGGTGATATCCCGTCGGGCCCGGCCCGCCGATGATGCGGTTCAGCGCCAGGCTCGCCTGGACGACCGGCCTTTGCCCCGACAGGACCGGCCCGAGCGGCCACAGGCCCCGAGCGGCCGCCGCCTCGATGAATGACCGGTCGTCGAATATGAACGGTCCCTGGAAGCTGTCGCTGTAGGCGGCCAGCCCTGCGAGGACGGTCACGGCGCAGCACAGCGCCGTCCAGGCACTTCGCCGCGGCCACGCGACGGACGCTTCTGAAAATGTTCCCGCGCGCTGCCTCATGTTTCATCGCGCCCAGGCTCTGACGGCACGGGCGCCGGCGGAGCGGTGGTGAACGGCGCCTCTCCGCGCAGCCGCCGAGCGATGTCGGCGATGATCCTCGCGTCAATTACCGCGCCGCTGTGCGGCGGCTGGAGCGGGACGTCCGGCACCCACCACGCCGCCATGCCGATCGGCGCCGCGTTCGCCGTGCCCACGGTGTGGTCGCCCCGCCGAACGTAGGGGAAGACCGGGAAAGCCGGCGCGTTCTCCGGCCGGTTCAGCCGCCGGATGAACGCCGAATCAACGCGCATGTCGCGTTGAAGCTGATTGACCGCCGGCAGGCGCGCGCGATTAGCCCCCAGGTGCGGCGAGGAGATCGTGAACAGCCTCGCGATGCGCAGCCGGCGCCCGTCCGTGTTCTCCGGCCGGAGCGCCGCGTACCTCGCCACAATGCCGCCCATGGACACGCCGACGACATCCACCTCGGTCGTCCGCAACGGATCGGGACCGGGGAATTCCCTCTCCGCCGCGGCGATGGCTTTGCGCCGGCATTCATCGAAAGTGCTGCAAAGCGAGAACGACACGCCGAGGATCCGGTCGTCGCCGGTCAGCCGGTGAAGGCGCCACTTCAGGAACGCCTGCGAAAGCCCCAGTTCGAGGTAGCCACCGAGCACCAGCAGCGGACGCTCCAGCGGGCGAGGCTCCGCCCGCATGCGCCTGAGCGCGCGCCGCGCCTCGGCGAGCGTCACGGGGAACGACGGGTTTTTCGATTGTTCCATGGCGCCGATTGCCTGAATGCCGCCGGAAAATCATCCGAGGCAGGCCCTGAGCTCTTCGCCGATGAGCGCTTCGATCTGCGCCTGGAAAGGCCAGGCGATGATCGGCAGATTGCCTGCGAGGGCGACTTCATCCGGCTTCACGCTCAGGTCGGCGGCGATCTTTAGCGGAAACGGCTTCAGAATCGTAAACTGCACTCCGGCGCTGTTGCCGTGCCAGTCAATCCGCACGTCGCTGATCCGGCCGGCGTGCTTCTCCTTCAACCCGTTCAGGCACTTCTCCACGCGCGCACGCGCCTGGTCTTCCGGAAGCCGGCATGGCACGGCCACTCGCATGATTTCCTCCCCTTGAAACGACAGCGCTTTCCGGTCAGGCAGCGGCGATTGTACCTGTGATCCGGGCCGGTGACAAGCGTCTCTTGCTGTTGCGCGCTGGACGCCGCGCGGATAAACTGTGCTTGGAGGTGATGCGCGTGATTGCGATCGTGGATTATCGAGCCGGGAACCTGACGAGCGTCCTGCGCGCGGTGCGGCATCTCGGGCACGAGGCCGAGATCACCGACGACCCGCAGAAGATCCGCGCGGCCGAACGGGTGATTTTCCCCGGCGTCGGCGCGGCGGGCGAGACGATGTCGAACCTGCGCAAACTCGCCCTCGATGGCGTGCTCCGCGACGACGTTTTCCGCGCCGGCAAGCCGATGCTGGGCATCTGCATCGGCGTGCAGGTGATCTTCGAGCGCTCGGAGGAAAACGACGCGGAATGCCTGGGCCTGCTGCCGGGCGAGGTGCGGCGGTTTCCCGCGCGCGCGGGACTGAAGGTGCCGCAGATCGGCTGGAATTCGGTGCGCCAGGCGCGGCCGCACCCGATCATGCAGGGCGTGCCCGATCAGGCCGAGTTTTACTTCGTGAACTCCTACTATCCCGCGCCGGCGCGCTCGGAGATGGTGTTCGGCGTCACCGAGTACGGCCGGGAATTCGCTTCGGTCGTCGCGTCGGTGAACCTGGTCGCCACTCAATTTCACCTGGAAAAGAGCGGCCAGGTCGGGCTGCGGATGCTCGACAATTTCTGCCGCTGGAATGGCAAGCCATGCTGACGAAACGCCTGATACCGTGCCTCGACGTGCGCGCCGGGAAGGTCACCAAGGGCGTGAAGTTCCGCGGGAACGTGGACATCGGCGACCCGGTCGAGTTCGCGCGGATGTACTACGAAGAGGGCGCGGACGAACTGGTCTTCTACGACATCACCGCCAGCAACGAGGGGCGCGGGATTATGATCGAGGTGGTGCGCGCGGTGGCCGAGGCGATCTACATCCCCTTCTCGGTCGGCGGCGGACTGCGCACGCTCGAGGACATGCGCGCGGTGCTGCTCGCCGGCGCGGAGAAAGTCAGTGTGGATTCGGGCGCGGTGCGGCATCCGGAGATCATCTCGCAGGGCGCGCGGGCGTTCGGCAGCCAATGCATCGTGCTGAGCATGCAGGTCCAGCGTGCGCCGGTCACCGAGAAGATTCCCAGCGGATGGGAGATCTGCATTGACGGCGGCCGCACGCGGACCGGACTCGATGCGCTCGAATGGGCCCGCCGCGGCGAGGGACTCGGCGCGGGCGAACTCTGCGTGAATTCGATTGACCAGGACGGAACGCGCGCCGGCTACGACATTCCGCTGACGCGCGCGATGGCCGAGGCGGTCGGCATCCCGGTCATCGCCTCCGGCGGCGGCGGCTCCGCGCAGCACGTCTACGACGTCTGCACCGACGGCAAGGCCGACGCCGCCATCCTGGCCTCGATCATCCACCGGCGCGAAATGACGATCCCCGATCTCAAGAAGGAACTCGCCGGAATGGGGCTGCCGATGCGGATGAATTGGTAAGCCTATCCTCAGCGGTTGATAGCTTCATAAACCGCTCCAAACGCCGCCCTCTTCTCGGATCCGCAATCAAAGGCTTTCCCGCGGCTTACTTGACAAGCGAGATTCTCATGGTCAGTATCCGTCATTTGATGGGTGACTGTCGTGCGGAGGGCTTGCCCGCCGGTCGTGTGGAGGGCGGCCATTCGGGAAGTTCCGGTTGACGATGGAGAGCCGCTGCATGCGCCGCACATGGGAAATCGGGATGAGCTTTTTCGGCTTTTTCTGCATCCTGTCTCTGGCCTTGACGTCCGCAGCGGCTGAGGCCCAAGATGGTAAGCACAGGGCCATGAGATCTTCAGAGGAGCAAACGGTCATGGCTGATAAACAGGAGGGTTTCCCTGCCGGTCCGCTGCGAGTGAGCAAGCGCAACCCGCGCTATTTCGAGGACGCGCAGGGTCGGGTTCTCTTTTTGACGGGGTCGCACACGGCGTGCGATATGAATGATGAGAGCCAGAAGGACCCGCCGGAGGCCTTTGATTATTCCGCGTTTCTGGACTTCCTGCAGAGGAACCACCATAACCTTATCCGGTTGTGGACCTGCCATCAGCCCAAACATAGTTGGAGTCCGCCGACGCTGGTCTTCTACGATTCCCCGGTGCCCTGGCAGCGGACCGGGCCGGGCAACGCGCTCGACGGCAAGCCGAAGTTCGACCTGACCAAGTTCAACCCGGAGTACTTCACCCGGCTGCGCGAACGGGTGATCGCCGCCGGGCGGCGCGGAATGTACGTCTCCGTTATGCTCTTTGAGGGAGACGCCCTCCACTATGCATCCAAGCCCTGGTGCTGGGACGGGCATCCCTTCAACGCAAGCAACAACGTCAACGGCCTCGATGGCGATCCGGGCAGGACCGGACGGGGATTGAAGCTGCTCAGCCTGGATATTCCCGCAGTCACGTCGTATCAGGAAGCGTACGTTCGCAAGGTGATTGATACGGTCGGCGACCTGGACAACATCCTCTACGAGATCGCCAACGAGTCGGGCAGAGGTTCACTGCGCTGGCAGGAGCACATGATCCGGTTCGTCCACGATTGCGAAGCGGGCCGAGACAAACAGCACCCCGTGGGGATGACGTTCGCGTTCGGGATGCCTGACATCGGCGGCAGTTGCACGAATGAAGAGATGTTTCAGAGCGCGGCGGAGTGGATTTCCCCGGGCGCCGCGCCCGAGCCGTACGTGACAGACCCTCCTGCGGCGGACGGCCGAAAGGTGCTCATTCCGGACACAGATCATCTGGCGGAAAGGACACCTGAGAATACGCTCCTCTGGGTCTGGAAGAGCTTCTGCCGCGGAATGAACATGCTTTTCATGGATGACGAGTGCCTGACCCCGGCCGACCCGTGGCGCGACGCCGTCCGCAGGGAGATGGGCGCTTGCCGGAAATACGCCGAGCGGATGGATCTGGCCGAGGCCGTCCCCTGCAACGACGTGGCCTCGACGAAATACTGCCTGTCGGACAAGAAGAGCCATTTTCTGGTCTTCCTGCCGCAGGGCCCCGCGGTCGAAGTCGCTCTGACCAACGCACCTGGCGTCTTCAACGTGGAATGGCGCAACGTGAAAACCGGCGAGGCCGCACCCGGCGGACCGATCAACGGCGGCGAAAAAGTGCAGTTGACCTCTCCGTTCGCCGGACCCTCTGTGCTTTATCTCTGGAAGAAGCAGTAGTGGCCAAAGACGTGACCGGCTTCGTCGCGTTGTTCAGGAAAACGATATGCCCGTGCGCGGCCCTTACGCGCCTGACGAAAACGAGGAGGCTAAGCGGCCGCCTGCTCAGGGCGATCGGAGGTCTTTTTCTTTTCCGGCGGCGCACGGACTGCTCAAACGGGTCACTCGTCGGTGCGCTAGTCGGGGACGGCCGGCATGGCGGCGGAAGGTGTCGGCGCCGGCGTTGCGGGCGGCGGGGCCGCCGGTTTCGCTTCGACCTGGTCTTTATTGTGCCCGCTGAAGCCGACGTTGACCAGAGGGAAAAAGGGCAGCCATCCGTCGCGGTTAATGTTGATCAGGCCGATCTGCACACCGGACAGGCGGCGAGTGTGATTGACCAGAGCGCTCAATTGCAACCCGCGCATATCATCTCGGGCTATGTTGAAGATTCCAGCGATCTGAACGCCCCGCACCGGCGGTCGAACTAAATTGCAGATGCCGCCGATTTGGACCCCGTCGGCGCCGCCCAGGCCGGACCGGCTTTCCATTTCTCTGGGGTAGAGGTTCGCGTTGAGCATCCCCGCGATCCAGCTCCCGCGCAACTGCACCTCATTGACTAAACCGATCTGCATGCCTCGAAGCCGCTCCGCTTCACTTCCCAAACCGGCCATTTGCAAACCGTGGACCGTCCCGAGCGTGACATTAACGCCGAGAGGCGAGATCTGCGCTCCATGCATGTCGCCCTGAACGAGGTTGCCGCTGCTGGGGATCAGGAAGGGAAGCACGGGCAAGAGCGTCCCGCCGGCCACCTGTGCGCCGGACATCTCACGGGCCGCGTTCCAGAGAACGGAGATCTGCGCGCCCCGCATCGAGCCCGCGGCCAAGCCCCCGCCAAGCTCGCTGGTGTCCCACAAGGACAGACTCTCGTCTTCGGGCGGCGGCCTGACGACCACGTTGAGGAGGAGGGCCACCTGAAGCCCGGTCATCTCATCCACGGTGCTGTTCCCCAGGCCGGACAACTCGAATCCGGACGCGTCCCAGGAAGTGATGCCCAGCAGTCCTACATTCACGCCGTCCGCGCGGTGAAGGACGTCAATGCAGCCGATGCCAAGACCTGCAAAATCATGGTTTCGGCAAAACACGAAATTGGTTTTCAGTCCGTACACGTCCCACGATTCCGGCGCAATCTGGGCGGGCGAGATGAGCGCCACTTGCGCCGGCGACCAGCGCCGTCCGTTCGACTCGGTGCAACCGACCGATGTGCAGAGAATCACGAAGAGCGGAAAGAGAATTGTCGCAAGCTTCATGTGCGACCCCCCGCCTCATCGGACAAGACCACCGTTCACCCCGCCCCGCGAAGAGCCATAGACAGTCGGCTTTCAAACCTGAGCATATACTCTCAAATTCGTCGCCGTCAAGTTGTTTCCCGGCTTTCTGAGGCTGTCCGTAGGCTTTGAAATGAATTCCAGTGAATTCGCAGCAGTTCGGAGCGGGGGTTTCGGCTCACGGACCTTTTATGCGGCCTGGCGGCCAGATTCGAGAAACACAGTCCGCCCACACGCGCCTCTCGCGTGCCTGATGGGGACAAGCATCCTGGGCGGTTTACCGTCGGTCCGAGATGGCCAGCCATGAACAGGCGAACGCCCGACCTCCAACGCCGAACGCTCAACGTCCAAGTCTGCGGCTCGGCTTGCGCGAGCACTGGGACGTTGGGCGTTCGACGCCGTGCGCCGTACCCGGCGCACTCTCGTTGGGTTTTCGAACTTCATCCTTGTATTTTGCGATGAGGCTGACCGTCGTGGTCTCAATTAGAATCCACGGTGAAATTCCGGCAGATTCTTACTGCTGTAAAACTGACTCGTTGGTTTTGCAAGGAAAGAGAGCTGACTGCAAACCGCGCATTCACAGGCCGAGGATGCCGCGGACGACCGGCGTCAGCGCGTTCGCGATCCGCATGAACCCGAGGTCGGTCGGGTGCACGCCGTCCACCGTGCACTCCTCGAAATCCTCCTCCATCAGCTCCCCACCGTCCTGAAAAAACAGGTGTTTGTCGCCGCGCCTGCGGAGTTCTCCGATAACGCCTCGCTGGAACTCCCTTCGCTCGATTCGTGACTGGAGCGCGCTCTCGATCGTCCGGTCGGCGGCAAAAGGAGTGACGGAAACCGCGAGAATGGGGACCTTCGGATGCCGCTGCCGCAGGATGCGGATGAACTCAGGGAACCTCTCCCTCAACAGCTCAATCCCGTCGACATTCGCCTCGTAGTCGAGGATAAAGCACGCCGGGTTCGCGATGTCGGAGATCGTCTCGGCGACTTCCGGCTCGCCCTTGCCGCTGCCGGAGAACCCCAGGTTGATGAACTCGACGTTCAGCCGCCGGCTCAGGATGTTCGTCCACGCCATGCCCGGCCGCGCTGCGCACCCGCCCTGCGTGATCGAGGTGCCATACGCCACCACAGGCCGGCCCAGCGCGAACGGCGGTGGCGACAGTATCTGCGAGCCTGCATCAAGCCCGACGCCGACCTCTTCCACGCCCTGGTAGAGCGGAAAGTTCAGCGTGAAGTTCCGCAGCGTCCCCTCGGCCATTGCGAATAGAGGGCACTCGTAGGACTTCTGCTTGAGGTCGTATCTCGTCGTCCCGAAATAATGCGCGTCGCCCGGCGGGCCGACATACAAGTCAAACCCGCACTGGCCGGTCGCCGGCATATGGTCCATGTCGGCCGGCGCCGCCAACTTGACGCGAATGGAGACGTGCGCCGAGTCGGACCGGAAGCCGATCTGCGCGCCGGCAGGGTGGTTGGCCAGCTCATCCACCGCCGCTGGAAGCGCGCGCTTCGGCCGTTGCGGCATGCGGCGATATGCGCCATCCGTCGCAAACCACGCCAGCCCCGCCACCCGGAACGGCGGCGTCTTCGGCGAATGCCATTTCAGCGCCTTGTTTTTCAACTCCTCCGTGCGCATCAGCGCGTCGTGTTTTTCAGCGGCGTTCTCCGCCATGTCAGCGATCCTTCTCTCTCTGTAAAAAAAGTCCGCGGCAAAGCTGCATTCTGCCCGGCGCGCGGGCTTATTGGAAGTCAGGATAGGTGTCAACCAGAACTATCAACGTCCCCTGCGCATTTCGTCGTGGGATCGGCCTTAGTTTCTTTGCCGTGCCGCCGAGCATCGCAGGTCTCTTTCAGCGCTTCGGGGGCTTCGTCGTCGAGGCGGCGCTTCGCTTGGCATACCAGTAGTCCGGCAGCGCATCGCGCTCCGCTTCCAGCAGTTCCTCGATGCAGGCATCCGCATCGGCGATGTTGTTGCACAGAGGATCCGTCAGCATGGCGCGGCGCAGGATCGCGCGGTCGCCGGTCACCGCGGCTTCCGCCGTCAGTTCGTGCGCGTCCAGCACCTGGTGCGTCAGGCCGAGCAAGCCGCGCGGCATCGGCCCGAACGGCTGCGGCCGCGGACCGTGCAGATCAATGTCCGACCGCAGTTCCAGAAAGGCGTCACTCGGCAGGTTCGTCACCGCCCCGCGATTGGGCGAGTTGATGTAAAACGATTTCCCAAGCCCGCCCCACATGCTCTCGATGATGTCCGTGGCGTGATCGTCGCGGATCGCGCGGAGGAACTGCTTTTCGCCGAGCTTCCCGTCCGCGTACTGTCCGGTGATCTTCCACGCATCGGCCATCTCTCGCGCCCGTTCATCCGCGTCGAACAGGCGGACCGGCTCCGGGAAATTCGGCAGGACTCCCGTGCCCTGGAAAAAGGGGACGTATTCCTTCGTGTGGCTGGCCGCCGTAGGATAGGCCCCGTAAAGGTCGAAAAGCTGAAGCGCGTAATTGAAGCTATAGCGCGGCTTGGCCTGCTCGCCGGGGTGCTTCTTCTCTTCCTCCGCGCGCGCGACGAGCCATCGCCGCAGCGCGGGCATCATGTCCTTCCCGTCGTAGCGAAAGCGGACGACCCACGTGCAATGGTTCACTCCGCCGATCGCCAGGTCGAGCTTCTGATAGACCTCGGGCGGGACCGTCCTGGCCGTTGCGGGCAGCACGCCGACGAGCTTGCAGAACATGAGCGTATTGTACGGCTCGTGATGCCCGTCGCACAGCGCGAAGCTGCGCACGTCCGGCGCGTAGCGACGGAGCGCGATTCCCATGACGGTGGTCGGATTGACGAAGTTGATGACCCAGGCGTCGGGCGAAAGCGTCCGCGCGTCGCGCGCCATCGCCAGCGCGCGCGGCGCCTCGCGGAGCGCCCTGAAAATTCCGCCGGGGCCGATGGTGTCCGAGCTGCACATCCGAATGCCGTGGCGCGCGGCAATCTGCGTGTCCAGCCCGCGGTAATGCGCGTTTCGCTCGGAGAAAGTGAGGACGATGAAGTCAGAGTCCGCCATGACCTGGCGCCGGTCGGTCGAGCCGGTCAGCGTCACGCCGCACTTCGTGTGGGCGATGATGCGTTTTGCGAGGCGCGCCATCGTCGCCAGGACCTTCGGATCGGTATCCACCAGCGCCAGCGACCCCCCGGCCATGAATGGGCTTGTGGCCATCTTGTGGATGACCTGTTTGCCGAAAAAATAGCTGCCCGCGCCGATCACCGTGATCTTGGGACCCGTCATTCGATACACCCTTTCGTGATATATTAGTCGCTTGTAGTGGCGCCGTCAGGCGCTACTTCGCATGCCCTGACGGGCACACTACGGCCGGAGGTTCTCGTTCAGCCCGCCCTGGCTTTCCGCTCCGCCAGCCAGTGCTCGGCGGCCATGGCGGCGGTCGCGCCCTCGCCGACGGCCGTCGCGACCTGGCGATAGGAGCCTTTCCTCACGTCGCCGATGGCGAAAATGCCGGGCGTCGGCGTCATCATGTCGCTGTTGGTCTCCAGGTGTCCCGCGCCGTCGAGCGAAAAGAGATTGCGGACGAACTGCGTGTTCGGGGCGGTTCCGATGAAGATGAAAACCCCGTCGCACGGAATGGTGTCGGTCTGTCCGCTCTTGAGGTTGCGGAGGGACACGCTCTCGACGCGGTCCTTGCCGTTGATGCGCTCCAGGACGGAGTCGAGACGCAGGGAAAACTTCGGGTTCGAGCGCACCGCGCTCTGATAAATTTTCTCCCCGCGGAACTCCTGTCGGCGATGGACCAGCACCATCTCGCGCGCGAACTTCGCGATGAACAAGCCCTCCTTCAGCGCGCTGTCCCCGCCGCCGACGACGACGACTTTTTTGTCGCGGAAGAGCGGCGCATCGCAGGTCGCGCAGTAGCTGACGCCCCGTCCGCGGAGTTCCGCCTCTCCGGGCACATTGAGCTTCACCGGGTCCGCGCCCATCGCCAGGATCACCACCGGCGCGCGGTACACGCCTCCGGCGGCGGTGACGATTTTCATGTCGCCGTCCAGCTCGATCTTCGAGACCTCTTCCATCCGGATGTCGGCGCCGAACCGCTTCGCCTGCGCCGCCATCAGCTCGATGAGTTCCGGGCCGCAGACGCCCTCCGGAAAACCCGGATAGTTTTCGACCGCGTCCGTCTCACCCAGTTGGCCGCCCAGCGCGCGGCGCTCCAGCACCACCGTCTTCAGCTCCGCGCGGCCGGTGTAGAGCGCGGTGCCCAGCGCCGCGGGGCCTCCACCGACCACGATCACATCATGCGTTGCCGGTTCCGGCATGGAATGAGTTCCTTATTCGTCAGCGCCTTCCGGCTCGCCGCCGGACGGCTGCGAAGGTCCCGCGTCGGCGGGCACCCATTCGCGCCCGTCCGCACGGATCAAATCCTCGGCCTCTTTCGGGCCCCAGGTACCGGCCGGGTAAGTCGGCAGTTGTCCGCCGCGCGCGCCGCTGCAGCCCTCGATGATCGGATCGAGGTACTCCCAGGCGGCTTCCAACTCGTCGTTGCGGATGAAGAGCGTCGAGTCGCCGAAGGCCGCGTCGAGCAGCAGCCGCTCATACGCCTCCGGCGGCGGCTTGCCGAATGCCGCGCCGTAGCCGAACTTCATCTCGAACGGCTGGATGTCCATCGTCATGCCCGGGACCTTCTGCTGGAACCGGAGGAAAATCCCCTCGTCCGGCTGGATGCGGAGTGTCAGCAGGTTCGGCGGCAGTTGCTTGTCCGGGTCGGCGTTGAACAGGATTTGCGGCACCGGCTTGAAGTGGACCGAGATCTGCGTCAGCCGCCGCGGCAGGTGCTTGCCGGTGCGAAGGTAGAACGGCACGCCCGCCCACCGCCAGTTGTCCACATTCGCTTTGAACGCCACGAACGTCTCCGTCAGCGAATTCGGCGCGACGCCCGGCTCCTGGCGATAGCCGGGGACGGCTTTCCCGCGGCAGGTCCCGGCGGCGTACTGCGCGCGGACCACGCCGTTCACCGCGCAAACCCTAGGGATCAGGCGCAGCGACTGCAGCACCTTCACCTTCTCGTCGCGGACCGCGCGCGAGGAGACGTCCATCGGCGACTCCATCGCCACGAAGCTGAGCAGGTTCATCATGTGGTTCTGCACCATATCGCGCAACGCGCCCATCTGGTCGTAATACGGGCCGCGTCCCTCGACGCCGATCTCCTCGCTCATCGTGATCTGGACGTGGTCCACGTACTTCTGGTTCCAGATCGGCTCGAAGATGCTGTTGGCGAAACGGAACACCAGGATGTTCTGCACCGCTTCTTTGCCAAGGTAATGGTCTATCCGGAAGACCTGCCCTTCGGCAAAAGCGCTTTGCAGGAAGCGGTTCAGCTCGCGCGCGCTCGCCAGGTCATGGCCGAACGGCTTTTCGATGATCAGCCGCGACCAGGGCGATCCCTGCGCGTTCGAGCCTTTCGGCAGTGAGCTCAGGGCCGAACTGCGCGCCAGGCCCGCCTCGCGAAGGCGTTCCGCGATGGGGCCGAAGAAGTCCGGCTGCGTGGCGAGGTAGAAGATATAGTTGGCCGGGACGCCGTCTTTCTTCGCGATTCCCTCCAGGCGTTCGCGGAGCGATTGATAGTCCTTCGGCTCGTGGAATTCCCCGCGGTGGTAGAACAGCCGCGCCGCGAACCGCGCCCAGAGGTCCTTCGGCTCGTCCGCCGTTTTCTCTCTCGCGAATGTTTCGATGCTCTGGCGCATCGCCTCGGCGAAACCGGCGTCGGTCTGCGGCCTGCGCGCGAACCCGACCACGGAGAACTTCTCCGGCCCGAACCCCTGCCGGAAAAGGCTGTACACCGCCGGGATCAGCTTTCGCTTCGTCAGGTCGCCGGAGGCCCCGAAAATCACCAGGATGAACGGCTCCGGAACGGCGTCGCGCCGCCGCGGAGGAAGCTTCTCGTCGTTTTTTCTTTCGTCCGCGCTCATCGGCGGCTCCACGGATCCTCGGCAGTCATCATTTCGCCTTCTTCACCGCCTCGATCACCGCGGCGTAATCCGGCTCGCTCGCGATTTCCTTGACGAGCTGGATATAGCGGATTCTCCCTTCGCGATCCACCACGAAAACCGCGCGCGCGAGCAGCCGCAGTTCCTGGATCAGCACCCCGTACGCCGAGCCGAAAGCCGCCTCGCGATAATCCGAAAGCGTAATGACCGACTTGATTTCGTGGGCGCCGCACCAGCGCTTCTGCGCGAACGGCAGGTCCATGCTGATCGTCAGAATCTGCACGTCCGCGCCCAGCCCGGTGGCCTCCTGGTTGAACCGGCGCGTCTCGAGATCGCAGACCGGGGTGTCGAGCGACGGCACGGAGGAAATCACGCAGAGCTTTCCGCGGAATTCGGAGAGCTTCACCGGCTTCATATCGTTGCCCATCAACGTGCAATCCGGCGCCATCTGGCCGACCTTGACTTCGTTCCCCACCAGCGTCAGCGGATTGCCCTTCATCGTCACCGCCCCTTTGCGTTCGCTCATGATCGGCTCCTTGGTGCCCTCAGCACCCGTTTCGCCCCGCCCTTCCCGCCTGCCGAGAAGAGCCACACCGCACAACGCCAGCGCCGCGCACACGACGAGCGTTCCTTGTGCCCGCATGACTGAAATCCCCATTGGATATGCTCGGCGTCCGACGCAACGCCCAATTCCCCTCGCTCAGCCTATCATGGGCATAAATGACGAGGCCTGTCAAGTCACGGACGCGGGCTGGAATTCGCTGGATTTTTCTAAAACGCTGATGTAATATAGCGACAGCAGTGTGGGGCTGCATTCCATGGTTGCCGTCAGTCAGGAAAGGAGAGGCACTATGCGGTCGCTGTACCGACTTGCCGCGCTCGCCGGCGTTGCGGTGATGTGCATTTCCGGCATGGCGCGCGCGGAAGCGCCGGAGAAGATCTCGCTCAGTATCCTGTATGCGGGCAAGCCGGAGAGCGCGCGGGCGAACGACTTCGCGCGTTTCCTTCGGGAGCATTTCACCAAGGTCGAGGTGATGGACGCCGCGAAGTTCGATCCCGCGCAGACGGCGGGGTGCGACGTGGTCATCCTCGATTACGATTCCGCGGCGAAACTGAAGCTGCCGCCGGACTACTCGAAGCCGACCCTGCTCCAAGGCGTCAATGGCGCGCACGTGGGCTCATCGCTCGGCCTGCGATTGGGGTACTCCTGAGGGTGCCTCACCGATGCGGCTCAGTTTGAGCCGCCCAAACATGAAGTCTTCCAGAAGCCCTTCAAGGTCGAACCGCAGGTCGAAGAGCGCGATAAGCCGGCTTCCTACCAGAATTATCCTGCCGCCGCCAACCTTCCCGCCAAGCTCAAAGTCTGGCGTGTGCAGGACTCCGGCAAGGAGACTTACGGCGCCGTCTCCGAGCCCTTCGCGAAGAACGCCCCTGCCGATTGCGAAGTCCTCACCGCCGGAATGAGCACACATAAAGGCCCGGAGCACATCTCGGTGGGACGACAGGGGAATTTCCTGTTCTGGGGATTCAACTCGCCGCCGTCGAACATGACCGCCGCGGGCAAGGCTTTCTACCTGAACTGCCTGGTGTACATCGCAAAATTCAACAAGCCGCCGATAAACCGCGCCGGCCCCGCAGGCGGCGCGCCGGCAACCCGCTGAAACGTCCGCTGCCGCCGGCACACGAGGGAAATGCCCTCGTGTGCCGGCGGGTTTCATTTTCTGACCTTCCTCCCATCCTTCGCATGAGTTCACGCCGGTGTCAAGCGAGGAACGGATTCGACCGCGCTTCTTCGCCGATGGTCGTGCTTTCGCCATGGCCGGGGTTGACGATGGTGTCGGCGGGAAGGGTCAGCAGACGCGTGCGGATGGATTCGACGAGCTGCGCGGCGGAGCCGCCGGGAAAATCCGCGCGGCCGATGCTGCCGCGAAAGAGGGCGTCGCCGGAGAAAAGGACGGGGTCCTTCGATTCCGCCGCGGCCGCCAGGGCCGGATCCACGGGCGAGTAAAGCGCGATGCCGCCGGCCGTGTGACCGGGCACGTGGATGACTTCGAGCCGAATCGTCCCGACGGCGACTACGTCGCGATCGCGCAGGAGAACGTCCGCCGGCGGCGAGGTGATCGGCGCGCCGAACGCGGCGGACAGATTCAATTTGGCGTCCACGAGCATCTTCGCGTCCGCCTCGTGAATGGCCAGCTTCGCCTTGGGGAGCGCGGCTTTCAAGCCGGCATTGCCGGCGATGTGGTCGGCGTGCCCGTGCGTCAGGACGATCCACTTGATGTGCGCGCGAAGCGCCCCCGCCCGCGCGAGAATCTCGTCCGCGAAGCCGCCGGGATCAATCACCACCGCCTCGCGCGTGTCCGGGCAGACCGCCAGATAACAGTTTTCCTCGAACGGCCCGAATGTCATTACGGAGATTTTCATTTTAACCGCGCAGACGTCAAAGCAGTTAAGACCACAATGTTTCGCCGCAAAGAGGCGCAAGAGGCACCGAGGACCGAGTCACTTTTCTCCGGTCTCTTGTGCTTCTTGCGCCTCTTTGCGGCTACGTGTCTTGTTCCCGTTCACTTCGCCGCGGAGACCTTCGCGAGATAGTTGTCAATCGTCTCCTGGGCGTCGGAAATGCCGCGCTCTTCCCAGAGGCCGACGATCTTGCGCTCGCGCTCGGCGCTCTCGGGACTGTCGGAGGCGTGCGCGCCGTTCTTCATCAGGTCGTAGCCGTAGATGCTCCGGATGGTGCCTTCCTCGGCCTCCTTCGGGTTCGTCGCGCCGAGGCGCTTGCGGATTTTGTCAATCGCATCTTCTCCCTGATAGAGCAGCGCGACGCACTTGCCTTTCTCCTCGGGCGGCAGCGCGGCGCCCGTCTCGTCCTGCCCGGTCATGTAGTTGACGATCCGCCGGAACTCGAACTCGGCGTTCGCGCCCTTGATCACGTCGGTGATCTTCGTCTTCATCTCGTCGGTGATCGCGAAACCGAAGGTCGAGTGCAGCGCCTCGGCCGCGCGCTCGCCGGCCGGCTTGGCGAGCTTCTTCACGAAGATGCCTTGCAGCGGCCCATAGAATTCTTCGGCCTGCTCGCGCGTGAAGCGCAGGAGCTTAATTCCGACGATGAAGAGGCCGGTGCGGCTGAACATGTCAATGATGTTCCCCGGCCGCGCCGAGCGCCGGCCGAAACTGTCCGGCTTGATGATGACGAGCGTGGTCTGCACCTTGGAAGGGTCTTTGAACTGGACGACGTTCGTGAGCATGCCGCCGTCCTTTCCGGCAAAGTCGCTGAGGACCTGCAACTGCCGCCGGTTGGCCTCGTCGGTGGTCGGCATGAGCACGGCCGGCTCGAAAAATGAGAGCTTGCCGTGCGAGAGGACGAAATCGCCGTACGTGCCGCGGACGGTATCGCCCTTCACGTCCGGCGAAAGGTCGCCGATGACCTCGTCGCGCAGCGAGCGAATGGCGTTCTCGCCCTCGAAGAGCAGCAGGCACATGCGGTTGCTGATGGCGAACGGGTTATCGCGGCGCAGGTTCGTGTGGACGTACTGTTCCAGCGCGCCGCGGACCATCGGGCTGAGGTCCTCCGCCGCCAGCGTCTCGGCGTAGCGGTTCACCATCTCGTCCGACGGCGCGTACATGCGCGCGCCGACGAGGCGGACTCCCCTGCCGAGCGCCAGCAGGCGCCCGATAATGCCGCCGGTGCGGCTCTTCTTAAGCGTATAGGGCGTGATGAGAACGCAAGTCAGTTGTTTCTTCATCGCACTTCCTTTCTTTTTTTCATCATTTAGCATTCGGCATTCGGAAGTCGGCATTCGCCATTCTTAGTTCTGTCCCCTGCTCCATCGCCCGCGCCCATTGCCGCTCGACTGCGCCTGGGGCTTGCGCGGGCTCAACTGCATGTGGCCTTCGCCGACCAGTCGGCCCATCTCCGCGATGAACGCCTCGGTCGGCCGCACGGCCAGCTCGCGTCCGGCCTTGACGAGTACGCGCTGCTGATCGGGCGCGACGACCTCGACGAGCACCGCGCAGTCACCGCGATGCCGCTGGCAGAGCGCCTTGATGTCGTCCACGACCTGGCTGTTGAGCGCGGCGCGCTGCAGGCTGAGCTTGACCGCGCTCGCCAGCCGCGCCGGCGCCTCGGCGACCGGGATCAGTTCCTGTAGCTTGATTCCGGGGCGATCGCTGCTCTTATCCACCGTGCCGACGGCGAAGAGGATGGCGTCTTCCTTCAGCAGGCCGCCGTGCTTCTCGAAGCAGTCCGGGAAGACGACGCCGCGGATCGTGCCGGTGGGGTCCTCCATTTCGATGTGCGCCATGGCGTGACCGCCCTTCGTGATCGTCGGGCGGATGGAGATGACCTCGCCGCCGACGATGACCGGAGCGCCGTCGTTCAGGGACCGCAGCGTCGCCGCGGTGGCCGTGGCGAGTTGCGAGAGCACGGCCTCGTAGCGGTCGAGCGGGTTGAAGCTCAAGCGCAGGCCGAGCGCCTCCTTCTCATGGCGGCCCATCTCGACCGGCGGCCATTCGGGAATCGGCGGCAGCGGCGTCTCGACGGCGCGCACGCCCGTGTCGCCGCCGAAAAGGCTTTTCTGGCCGCGGCGGCGGTCGAGTTGCGCGCGCGCGCCGCTGCGGAGCGCGTCCTCCAGCGCGGCGATCTTCTGCGCGCGGTTCCCGGGCAGGCTGTCGAATGCGCCTGCCTTGATCAGGCTCTCGGCCGCCTGGCGGTTGATCGCCGCCGAGTCCACGCGGTCGCAGAAATTCTGAAGCGACGTGAACCGCCCGCCGGCCTCGCGCGCGCGCACGATAGCCTCCACCGTCCGCTCGCCGACGCTCTTGACGCCGACCATGCCGAACCGGATCGCCTTCTCGCCGCAGACGGTGAAGAGCCCGCCGCCTTCATTCACGCACGGCGGCAGCACCGTCAGCCCCATCTGCATGCAGTCGCGGACGTGCTCCTTGAGCCGTTCGCTGTCGCCCATCTCGCACGAGAGGTCGGCGGCGGCGAACTCCATCGGGTAATTCGCCTTCAGGTACGCGGTCCGGTAGGCGAGGTAGGCGTAAGCCGTCGCGTGCGCCTTGTTGAAGCCGTACTCCGCGAAGTGGCGGATCAGCGCGAAGAGTTCCTCGGCGACCTGGGCTGTCATGTGCTTCTTCTGAGCGCCCTTCAGGAACGCCTCTGCGCGCGCATCCACCTCCTCCGAGCGCTTCTTGCTGATGGATTTGATGCAGCTCAGCGCGTCGGCCAGCGTCAGCCCGCCGAGCTCGTGGAGGATGCGCATGATCTGTTCTTGGTAGACGATCACGCCGCACGTCTCCTTCAGGATCGGCTCGAGTTGCGGTGCGACGTACGTGACTTCCTTCTCGCCATGCCGGCGCGCGATGAAGTCGTCCACCATGCCGCTCTTCAGCGGGCCGGGCCGGTACATCGCGACCACGGCGATCAGGTCCTCCATGTTCTCCGGTTTGAGCCGCCGCAGCAGGTCCCGGATGCCGGACGAGCCGAACTGGAACACCGCCTTCGTGTCGCCGCGGCCGATCAGCTCGTACGTCTTCGCGTCGTCGAGCGGCACCGCCTGGAGGTCCAGCGCGTGGCCTTGGCTGGCCTTGACCAGATCGAGCGTCTTGTCCACGATCGTCAGCGTGCGCAGGCCGAGCAGGTCCATCTTCAACATGCCGGCCTTCTCGAGGTCGTTCATCGCGAACTGGCTCATGACGACGTCGTTCATCTTGCAGAGCGGGATGAACTCGACAAGCGGTTTGTCGGCGATGACCACGCCGGCGGCATGGGTCGAGGCATGCCGGGCGAGTCCCTCGAGCTTGCGCGCGTACGTGAGCAGCTCGCGGATGCGTGGGTTGCTCTTCTCGTCATTGCGGAGGCTCTCGTCCTGCTCGAGCGACTTCTCGAGCGTGGCGCCGAGCACGCCAGGTATGCGCTTGGCCAGCGCGTCGACCTCGCTGACGCTCCAGCCGAGCACGCGGCCCACGTCGCGCACCACCGCGCGCGCCTTCATGGTCCCGAAGGTGATGATCTGCGCGGTGTTGCTCTCGCCGTATTTCTCGCGCAGGTAATGGATCACTTCCTCGCGGCGGATTTCGCACAGGTCGAGATCGAGGTCCGGCGGCTCGCGCCGCTGCGGGTCCAGCGCGCGCTCGAAGATCAGCGAGTAGCGGATTGGGTCCACGTCGGAGATATCCAGCACGTAGGCCACCAGCGTGCTGGCGCACGACCCGCGCAGGCCGACCGGAATGCCGCGCCTCCGCGCGAACGCGACGATGTCCCAGCCGATCAGGAAGTAGCTGCTGTAGCCCATCTTCTCGATCACGCCGAGTTCGTAGTCCAGCCGCTTCTTCGCCGCCGGCGCCGACGCGCCATAGCGACGCTTGAGCCCTTCTTCGCAGAGTTTTCGCAGGTATTCACCCGCGGAGAGGCCGTCCGGCGGCGTGTAGCGCGGGAAATTGCGCGTTTCGAAATCGAAAGCCACATTGCAGCGTTCCGCGATCACTACGCTGTTCTCGATCGCGCGAGGCAGGTGGCCGAACCGCGCCGCCATCTCCGCGCCGGTCTTGAAATAGAACTCCTTCGAGCCGAAGCGCATCCGCCCTTCATCGGCGAGCGTCTTACCTGTGTTGATGCAGAGCAGCACCTCGTGCGCGGCCGCGTCGTCGGGCGCGCCGTAATGGATGTCGTTCGTCGCGACCATCTCCAGCCCCGCCTCCGACGCCACGCGCGCGAGCCCTTCCAGGCACGCCTTCTGCTCCGGCAGCCCGTTGTCCTGCATCTCGATGAAGAAATTCTCCTTGCCCAGGAGGTCCGCGTAGCGCCCCGCCGCCGCGAGCGCTTCGCGCGGCTTCCCCGCCAGCAGCCACTGGCAGATTTCGCCGCTGTTGCAGCCGCTCATCACAATCAGGCCGTCCTTGTGCTCTTGGAGCAGCTCCACGTCAATCCGCGGGCGGTAATAGAAGCCGTCGAGGAAGGCGCTGGAGGCGAGTTTCACCAGGTTATGGTATCCGCGAATATCAGCCGCGAGCAGCGTCAGGTGATTGTACGCCTCCTTGCCGCCGCCGGCGGACTGCTTGTCCTTGCGGCTGCCGGGCGCGACGTAGGCCTCGTAGCCGATGATCGGCTTGATCCCCGCGCCGGTCATCGCCCGATAGAACTGGATCGCGCCGTAGAGATTCCCGTGGTCGGTCAGCGCGCAGGCCTTCATCCGCTGCGCCTTCGCCAGCTTCGCCAGACTCGCCGGCGTGCAAGCGCCGTCGAGCAGGCTGAAGTGGCTGTGAACGTGCAGGTGAACGAATTCTTTAGGATTCATTGCATCGCCGTATAAAGTCAGGCGCAGGAGCGCCGTAGTATGGCAATTTTCCGCGGCCTCGTCGTTGTCCTCGGTGGTCCGCAGAGGATTTCCACGAACGGGACACGACCTGCGTCATTATCCCCGGTAGCACGCCAAAGTCAAGCGAGGGTAGGGGACATCTTTCAGGGAAAGAACTCGCTAAACATGAACTCCCGCCGCTTTTTGAATGCCTCGATATCAGCGGTGTTCAGCTCGAACCACTCACCCTGTTTCCGCTTCTGCCGGAAGCGACCGTGCCAGTACTTCTCAAGAAGGTAGGGCTGGTCAGTCTTGATCTCATGCCTCGGGAGAAGATCTTCAGGAAGTAGGATGCCAATACTCCTGCCTCTCCGGTCGGCGTCTTTTGCTTTGCCGATCTTATACAAGCGCAATGAGGGTGAATATTTCAGATAAACGAACCCCGTCTTAGCTACCGCTTGGTGTTTGGACGTCGTTGCCACAACGGTTTTAGATACTTCTCTTTGGAGCCGGCCCTCGCATAAAGATGCCAACGCCTTGTTGCCGGTTTTCTGGCTGAAATCCAGAAGCGCCACAGCTATTCCTGGCATACCGCCGAATCGCCTTCTGACCGTCTCCCAGACTGGAAAGCTTCGCTTCTGCCGCGCCTCCAAAGTAATCTCGTCTCGCACTGGGAAGTGACCTAATGTGGTTATAAAGTCCGCCAAGTGACGTAGGAGCTCTTCGTCACTTTCCTTCTTTGTCAAGGTATTTGGCTCATATCCCGCTGCAGTAACGGCTTCCGTCCACCGCACCCAATATCTTCCCTTCCAAACTGATTCCTTGATCCGCGTAGCGCTTGCAAAAGATCGTTCGCCGGGTATCTGCCCGTCGTGAGTCTCCACATACTTCCGGATTTCGTCCAGAATCTCCTGTCTACTGATGGCCATGAATTGGTTGCTTTCTCTTGGAGATCGGAGGCACACGACAGATCTTCATGCTTGACGCCACTCCTCACGGCGGAACAAGAATCGCTACGCCGTCAGCATCCGGAAGCGTCATTTTTCGACAGGGTTACACTGATGGTCCAATACTTATTTCCATCCCTTCGCGCCGCGCGATGTCCAGAATGGGACGGCCTTCCTCCGTTTCCCACTCGCGCTCGCCGCAGGGGATCGGCTCGATGCGGTTGTCCGCCTCGCAGGTGATCTGCCACAACTTTTCCACCAGCGGCAGTGAGTGCGGTCCGTCGAACTCAGGCGCGATGACCACAAGGTCAATGTCGCTCCATTTGCCGGCCTCCCCACGCGCATAGGAACCGAAGAGCACGCCGCTCTGCGAATGGATGCCCGCTCTCTGCAATGCGCTCAGATAGCCCTTGACGATCTCTACAATTGCGCTGTCAACCATCGGAGAAACTCCTGGGCAGTTGCCAATCGCTGTTCAGCAGCCGGGCGATCCACTGTCACTTGCGCCATGTCTGGGTAACGGCCCTCAAGTTGAAACATATTGAATCTGCTCAGCCAAAGCTCCTGCTCGGGCAACAACTCAATCCCAGCCGTTTCAGCAAGTCGCAACAGGTTATGAATTTTCGGCGGGACCTGTTGCGTTTTCAGGGTCACGTGTGCCTTGAGCATCTTCTCGATGGCCAGGTGCGCGAAGAAAAGCCCATGTCGGAAACGCCCCTTCTCGCACAGCATCTCGGCAACCTCAAGGTCTTCCCGGCTGCCTGCCGTCCAGTAGTCAACCTGCTTCTGAATGTCCACCGCGTTCCACCCCGACAAGGAATCGTAAGTCCGCCTGCGTATCCTTATCACGCCAGTCTGTTCATGTCAACAATTCGATGCAGCTGTTACCTGCACGCCTCGACGTACCTCATTCGGAGGTCGTAGAGGATGGCGCTCATGAGCTTGGCTTCCTCGTCGGTCAGGTTGCCCCGCATCTTGTCCTGGAGGATCTGCAGGAGGTCTATGGAGTATTTGGCCTGTTCGAGGTCCACCTGGCGTTTGCCGGTCATCGGGTTGTCGAAGAGGCCCAGGTTGATGAGCACCTGCCCGGCCAGGCCGGAGACGAAGGTCTTGAGGCTCGGTTCCGGCAGCGGCGCGCGCTCGGACTTCGGACGAGGCGTCGCCGGTTCGCCCGCTGCTTCCGGTTTCTCCTGCTCGTTCATCAGCCACCGCCCTTCGACGAAAAATCGGCTTTTGCCACGGATTTCACGGATTTCCACGGATTACAGGAAAACGAAATTAACGGCCACTATTGCCTTTGCAGTTCGTCGCCCGTAATCCGTGTCAATCCGTGAAATCCGTGGCAAAAAAGTCGTTAAAAATCATCCCGTCGTTTTGTGCTGCGATTGTTTCCTGGCCAGCGCGGCGCCGATGAAGGCGCGGAAGAGCGGGTGCGCCTCGATCGGGCGCGACTTCAGTTCGGGGTGGAACTGCACGGACAGGAACCACGGATGCCCTTCGAGCTCCATGATCTCCACGAGCTTGCCGTCCGGCGAGGTTCCGCTGAAGCGCATTCCGGCCTTCTCGAACTGCGCGCGGTAGGCGTTATTGAACTCGTAGCGATGGCGGTGGCGCTCGGAAATCTGGTCCGCGCCGTACGCGGCGCGCGCCAGGCTCTTCGGCGCGATCAGGGCCGTCTGCGCGCCGAGGCGCATGGTGCCGCCCAGGTTCACCACGCGGCGCTGCTCGTCCATCATGCAGACGACCGGGTGCGGCGTATCGGCGTCGAACTCCGAGCTGTTGGCGTTCTGGAGCCCGCACACGTCGCGGGCGAACTCGATCGCGGCGCACTGCATGCCGAGGCAGATGCCGAAGAACGGGATTTTCTTCTCGCGCGCGTGCTGGATCGCGCGGACCTTGCCGTCAATCCCGCGCATGCCGAAGCCGCCCGGGACGAGGATGCCGTCCACCCCGGCGAGCAGTTTCTGCGGGTCGCCGGCAAGGAGTTCCTCCGCCTCGATCTTGCGCTTGATGACGCGCGCGTGGTTGGCGATGCCGCCGTGCGTGAGCGCCTCGTAGATGGACTCGTACGCCGATTTCAGGTGGATGTATTTCCCGATCACCGCCACCGTCACCTCGTGCTTCGGGTTCTGCAGGACTTGCAGCATCGCCTTCCAGTCGTCGAGGCCGGGACCGTCGGTCTTGAGCTGGAGCTTCTCGGCGAGCAGGGCGTCGAGTCCCTCGCGCTGGAGGACGAGCGGCAGCTCGTAGATGGTGCTCGTCTCGGCCAGGTCAATCTCCTCGATCACGGCGCGGCGCTCGACGCTGCAGAACATGGCGATCTTGTCGCGCACGTCGTCGGAAAGCGGCTTCTCCGTGCGGCAGACCAGCACGTCGGGCAGGATGCCGAGCTCGCGCAGCTTGCCGACGGAGTGCTGCGTGGGCTTCGTCTTGATCTCCTGGCTCGCGCGCAGGTACGGGATGAGCGTGAGGTGGACGAACACCGCGTTCTGCCGGCCGACCTCCTGGCCGAACTGCCGGATTGCCTCGAGGAACGGCAGCCCTTCGATGTCACCGACCGTGCCGCCGATCTCGGTGATCACCACGTCCACGTCCGGGCGCGCGATCCGCCGGACGGCGCTCTTGATCTCGTTGGTGATGTGCGGGACGACCTGGATCGTCCGGCCGAGGTACTCGCCGCGCCGCTCCTTGGAAATGACCGAGTTGTAAATCTGCCCGCTGGTGAAGTTGCTGTCGCGCGTGGTCCGCGCGCGCGTGAACCGCTCGTAGTGGCCCAGGTCGAGGTCGGTCTCCGCGCCGTCGTCGGTGACGTAAACCTCGCCGTGCTGGTACGGGCTCATCGTGCCCGGGTCCACGTTCAGGTACGGATCGAACTTCTGCATCGCCACGCGCAGCCCGCGGCTCTCCAGCAGCAGCCCCAGCGCGCCGGAGGTCAGCCCTTTCCCGAGCGAACTTACTACGCCGCCGGTGACGAAAATATGTTTTGCCATTGATGGGCCTCTATGTTATTTTTGACAGGATTTACAAGATCAACCGGATAACCTTGTCCAAAATTCGTTTCGTTTTCCGATCTCCTCTGAACAACCTCGTTTTTCCTGTAATCCCGTCTAGACTTTTTTTCGTTCCGCCGCGCAGAACGCCTCGAAATCCTCGCGCGTATCCACCTTCAGCGTCCGGTGCGGCGTCACGCCGACCGTGATCTTATATCCGTTTGCCAGCGCGCGCAACTGTTCCAGCTTTTCCGCCTGCTCCAGCGGGTGCGGCGGCAGCGCGGTGAAGTCCAGAAGCGCCTCGCGGCGGTAACCGTAAATGCCGTGATGCCGCAGGTGCGGGACCGGGCTCTCGCGCAGCGGCGAGCTGGATCCTCGCACGTGCGGGATGACCGCCCTCGAGAAATACAGCGCCCTGGAGCGGCCGTCGAGCACCACCTTCACCACTCCCGGGTCCATCAATTCCGATTCATCGCGGATTCGGCATGCCAGCGTGGACATTTCGCACTCCGGGTCCTCGCGCAACAGGCGGACGGTGTGCGAGATCATCTCCGGAAGGATGCCCGCCTCGTCGGCCTGGAGGTTGATCACGCAGTCATGCCGGAGTCCGCGCGCGACCTCGGCGCAGCGGTCGCTGCCGCTCGGATGCGTGGACTGCGTCATGCGCACTTCGCCTCCGAAAGCGCGGACCGCCTCGGCGATGCGCTCGTCGTCGGTGGCCACCAGCGTCTCGTCCACGCCCTCGGCGCGCGTCGCCGCTTCCCAGGCGTATTGGATCAGCGGTTTGCCGGACGGGCTGCGCATCAGCACCTTGCCGGGAAAACGCGTGGAGCCGAATCGAGCCGGGATGATAACGGCGCAAGTCATGGCTTCGCCTCCTCGATCGCCTCGTCATAGACCGCAACGGTGTCCGCGACGAGGCGCTGCATGCTGAACCGCTCCGCAACGCTGAGGCGCGCGGCGGCGCCGAGATCGCAGGCGGCCTGCGGATGCGTCAGAAGTTGTCCCACCGCGTCCGCCAGCGCGGCGGCGTCGCCCTTGGCGACCAGGCGCGCGGTCTTCCCTTCGACAACCATTTCCGGAACGCTGCCGGCGGACGTGGCGACCACCGCCTTGCCCATCGCCATCGCTTCGAGAACGCCGTAGCCGAGTCCGCCGGCCAAGGCCGGCTGCACGAAAATATCCAGCGCCGAGATCGCGCCGCGATAATTCGCCAGCCGCGTCACGAAGGTCACGCGCTTCTCGATCCCGAGCGCGGCGGCCTCCTTCCGGAGCGAGCGTTCGTCGCCGCCGTCGCCCGCCACGATGAACTCCGCCTCCGGGATCGAACCGGTCAGGATTTTGACCGCCCGGAGGAACACCGACTGGCCGCGCCCCGGTTCGAGCGGCGCCACGGCGCCGATCACGGGGATGCGCTCGCCGATCCTCGGCGGCAGGAAGTCGTAGAGCTTCAAATCCACGCCCGGAGGCACCAGGCGCAGCATATCGCGCGGGACTCGGCTGCGGTTGACGAGCCCCTCGCGCATGAATTCGCTCAGCGCAATCACGCGCGCGGCGCGGCGCCGGATGCGGGCGACCTCGCAGCAGTCGCCGTCCAGCGAATACGGTGTGAAGACCATCGGCGTACGCACGACCCGGAGGAAGCGGCGCCCCGAAAAGTGCAGCCCGATCCCGTGGACGTGGATCACTGCCGCTCGCGTCCGGCGCATGAATTCGTGGAACGTCCCCGCGCCGATGAACCCGGTCCAGCGCCCTGCCAGCGCATTCCAGGTCGTCCACGGAAGGGGCAGCCCCCTTTCGGCGATCTCCAGCGGCATGGACGTGCAGACGAGGGACACGCCGTACCCGTGCCCGCCGAGCCCGGCGAGAAAGTCCAGCATGTTGAGGTGGCCGCTGCGAACGCGCACGCGTCCGGTTACGGCCAGGATATTCCGAATCGGGGTGTTCACGCAGGAGGCACACTCTATCGCGCACGCGCGGGCGCGGGGAATTCCAACTTAGTGCGACTGATGCTTCGCGGCGATCCTTTCCAGCTTCGAGTAAATCTGCAACGGCTCCAACGGCTTCACGAAGTAGCCGTGCGCGCCGATGGACATCGAATACTGCTTGTCGCGGCCATGCAGCAGCTCAGTGGTCATCAGCACCGGCGTCGTCCAGACCTCCTTGTTCAGGATATTGCTCGGGCTCCGCAATTGCTGAACGACCTGGAAGCCGCTCATGATGTCGAGCTTTACGTTGAGCAGCACCGCCGCCGGCCGTTGGGCGCGGATCAGCTCCAGCGCCGTCGGCCCGTCCGCCGCCTCCAATACGGCGTAATTACGTTCCTGGAGCAGCCGCGCGGTCATCCGCCGATCCTTCGCGTTGCTGTCCGCGACCAGGATGAGCATCTTGGCAGACTCGGCGTCAGGCGAAACTTCCGCGGCTGTCGCCTCCGCGGACGCGGCCGGCGTCGCGCCGGCGGAGTGCGCTTCGACGCTGGCGAGGGTGACGGCCACGGTAACGGTCTCGTACGTAGACTTTCCGTCGTCAGGAACGCGCAGCACCGCCTGACAGTGCGGGCACTTGATGTGCCGACCTTCAGCGCCCTGGTGCGCCTTAACCTTCTCGCCGCACGGACACCTGAATCGTATGGCCATCTCGTCCCCTCGAGCGGCGCCCTGAGTCGGGAAGCATTCTACCAGAGTGCCCGCCTTGCTTCAAGAACTAATACTCGAACCTTCCGTCATTCCTTCCGGTCCGCAGCCTGGGTGAGGTCCTCGACCAACTTCCGCGCCGGCCGGCCGCCCAGTTTTTGACATATCTTCACGTCCGCCAGGCCCTTGGCGTATTCCTTCAAATAGAGATAAGCGACGGCGCGATCGTTGTAGGCCTCGGCCAAGTTCTCATTCAGCGCAATGGCGTGGGTGTAATCGCGGACGGCGTCGGCGTAGCGACGGGCCCGGACCTGGACGTTGCCGCGCTCGCAGTAAGCCACTGCGAAGTCCGGCCGCAGCACGATCGCCCGGTCATAATCGCCCATCGCCTCATCGAGCCGGTTCGAATCGGCATGGAGGCGGCCGCGCAAGATCCACGCCTCGGCATAATCCGCTCTGGATGCAATCGCCAGGTCGTAGTCGCGCAGCGCCAGATCGCGCCGCCCCAGGCTGTACCAGGCCGCGCCGCGGGTCGCATATGCCTCCGCGTAGTCCGGCTTCAGTGCAATGGCTTTTTCACAGTAGCCGATGGCTTCCTTGGATAATTCCGCGGCCTGCGCGGGCTGCTGTGCGGCTTCGGCTCTCTCTTTCACGCAGACGGCCAGATTATTCCAGGCCATCCATGCGGCGGGATTCTTGCGGACCGTATCCCGCCAGACCGTTTCAGCGTCGCGATAGATGAGCGACTGGTTCCACGTGGCCGCGGCCAGAACCGCGACGAGCGCCGCGGCCGCTGCGATCTCAACTTTCCTAATCGCGCCGCGGCGCTCCGCGTGGCCCGCGAGCACGCCGCCGGCCAGCGCGGCGATCCCGATCATGGCCGTGTATTGCCAGTGATCCGCCACCAGCGAGTACCGCATGAAGTAGATATTCATGAACCCGGCCACAGGCGCCAGGCTGACGAGAAAGTACCCGAACCCGAAGAGAAGCGGCCGCCCCCAGCCTCGACGGTTCCGCCAGAGGACGATGAGCAGCGCCAGGAGCAGCAGGTCGGGCACGAACGAGAGGAAAGAGACGCCCAGCGCCCAGCGCGGATACACAAAGCAAAGTTTCGCCGGAAGCAGCGCCTTGTAGAGATAGAACCAGGACGCCCAGCCGGCGCCGGCCGTCCGAGCGAGAAAACCGTCCGTCCGAACGACTTCGGCGGCGATTGCTCGATTATACTGATACCAGACCGTCACCAGCGCGAGCGCGCCGGAAACCGCGGCAAATGGGGTCGCCCGCAGAATGTCCTTGCGCCCGATCCGGCCGCGCCGCCACCAGGCGCACAGCAGCAGGACCGCCGGCAGCATGATGACGGAAGTCTTCGCGAGCAGCGCCAGCAGGAACAAACCCAGCGTCACGACGTAAGCTCGCAGCGCGCCGTCCTCGTCGAATTTCAGGTACGCCAGGAGGCTGGCCATATAGAGGACCATCGCCAGCGTGTTCTTGCGCTCGGTGATCCAGGCGACGGATTCCACGTTGACCGGGTGCACGGCGAAGATCAGGCCGGCCAGCCACGCGCCGGGCGCTTTCAGCCGCTTCAGCACTCGCCACAACAGCACCGCGCTCAGGGCGTGCAAAAGCACGTTGACGACGTGGTAGCGCGCCGGATTCATGCCCCACAGGCGCCATTCGAGCCAAAGGCTGGTGGACGTCAGCGGAAAATAATCCGGCGGGTCGGTGGTGAACCAGAGACGGCGCAATCCGTCCGGCGTCTTGATCAGGGGGTTCCGGGTCAGAAACGTGTCGTCGTTCCAGATGAAGCCGCCTCGCATCGCCGGGAGATACGCCAGGAGGGTGACCGCGACGAGCGCGACGGCCAGGAGGATCTGCCGCCGCCGCGGCGCACCGGCATTTCCCGTGTTCACGGCCGCTTGAAGGTCCATGGGCGCGTATTCTATACCGTTGCCCGATCGCTATCAAAGATGAGTTGCCGACGGCCGGGGAATCTGCGATATAATGGCCGGCATGATACGACCCATTGTGTTTCTGCTCCATCATACGCTGTACGCCGGCCTGGCCGCAGTGCTGTTCGCGGCGGGGATGGGCTGCGCGACGCCGGTGTATCAGCGGCGGGCGGAATGGCTGCTCTCGTTCCCGCGGTGGGTCGCGCTCAAGCTGCGGGGAATCCGCGAAAAGAAGCCGTCGGTGCCGGCGCTGGGACTTTTCATCTTCGCGTTCAACGGCGTCGCGATGCTGGTCTACATGCTGCTCGGGATCATTCCCGGCCTGGCCGCGGTCATCAGCTTCTTCACCGGACTGAACGTCATCCTGATCGGCCTCCTCGCGCACGAAATGCCGTGGGATGACGCCGCCCCGCGGCGCGCGCCGCCGATCTCCGTCCGCATCTGCGGCCTGCTGACGCTCCTCCTCGAACTGCCCTGCTTCTGGTACACGATGGGCATGACGCTCTGGATGACGCCGGGCCTCTTCGCAATGTGGCGGAGCGCGGACTGGTCCCCGATCGCGCAGCGCGTCACCGCCTACCTCACGGTCATCCTGCCGATCCTCTTCGTCTCGGCGATGGTCGAGGCGTACGCGGTGTCGTTTTCATACAGAGGCGGAGATTAGGTGATTGGGAGATTGGGAAATAGCCTTCAGCGTTTTCCCAATTTCCTAATTTCCCAATCTCCCAATCACCCCATAAACCGCCGGTGCCACAGCTCGAACATCAGCAGCGCCCAGAGCCGGTAACCGTGGTCAGCGCGCGCGGCGACGTGGTCTTCAACCAGTTGGCGGACGTACTCCGGCGCGAAATAGCCGCGGCGGAGCGTGGCCGGATCGAGCAGCGTCTCGCGCAGGTATCCCTGCAACTCGCCCCGGAACCAGTCTGAGATCGGCACGCCGAACCCCATCTTCGGGCGTCGCAGAATTTCCGGCGGCAGCATCTCGCCGAACGCGCGGCGCAGCAGGTACTTCGTCGTGAACCCGCGCAGCTTCAGGTCCGTCGGGATCCGCCCGATGAACTCCACCAGCTTGTGGTCCAGGAACGGCGCGCGGCATTCCAGCCCATGCGCCATGCTCGCGATATCCACCTTAAAGAGCAGGTCATCGGGCAGGTAACGCATGAAATCCACGAACATCGTCGCGGCCAGGAAGTCCGCGTCGGGCGCCTTCGCGTATTCCTCCTCGAAGATCTTCGCGGAGGAGACCGGCGCGAGCGCCGCGCGCAGCTCGGGCGAGTACAGCGCCGCTTTGCGCCCGTCGTCGAAGATTGCGCACCAGCGCACGTAGCGCTCTTTCGGCGGCAGGTCCAGCGCCTCGAACAGGCGGCGCAGCCGGCGCCGTTTTGTCTTCTGCTCGACGGACACCGGCAGCCGCTGCCAGTATTTTCCCGCCAGCGCGCGCCGCAGGAATCCCGGCAGGCGGTCGAACCACAGCCCCAGTTTCACTGCGCGGTATCGCGGATACCCGGCGAAGCCCTCGTCGCCCGCGTCGCCGGTGAGCGCCACCTTCACGTGCTGCCGCGTGATCTGGCTGACGTAGTACGTCGGGATCGCGCTGGAATCCGCGAACGGCTCGTCGTAATGCCAGACGAGCTTCGGGATGATCTCGACGGCGTTCGGCCGCACGATGAATTCCTGGTGCTCGGTCTTGAAATGCCGCGCCACCGCGCGCGCGTACTCCAGCTCGTCATACCGTTTTTCGGCGAAGCCGATCGAGAACGTCTTCACCGGCGCGTTGGAGAGCTTCGCCATCAGCCCGACGACGATGCTCGAGTCCAGCCCGCCGCTCAGGAACGCGCCGAGCGGCACGTCGCTGATCAGGCGCAGCCGGACGGATTCCGTGAGCAGTTCGCGGACGCGCTCGACGCACTCCGCCTCCTTCAGCGGCTCCGGGCGGCACGTCGGGCGCCAGTACTCGCGCACCTCCGCGCGGCCGTCTTTCCACGTCAGGTAATGCCCCGGCGGCAGCTTGGCGATGCCCTGGAACATCGTCAGCGGGTGCGGCACGTATTGGTAGGTCAGGTAATGATGCAGCGCCTCGAGCGAGAGTTCGCGCGGCACGCCGCCGGCCTGGAGGATGGACTTGATTTCCGACGCGAAGAGGATGCGGTCCTTCTCGACGCGGTAGCACAGCGGCTTTTTCCCGATCCGGTCTCGAGCGAGAAACAGGCTGCGCGCGGAGGAATCCCAGATCGCGAAGGCGAACATCCCGCGAAGTTCCTGAAGGCAGTCCGCGCCCTTCTGCTCGTAGAGGTGAACGATGACTTCCGTGTCGGAGTCAGTGCGGAACCGATGCCCCTGCGCGATGAGCGCCGGGCGGAGCTCCTGGAAATTGTAGATCTCACCGTTGAAGACGATCCAGACCGTGCCGTCTTCGTTCGAGAGCGGCTGATGCCCCTTGGCGAGGTCAATGATACTCAGCCGGCGGTGCCCTAGTCCGACGCGGCCCGGTCCGCTCTCGCTCTTGAAATCATTGAGCTGGAACCCCGAGTCATCGGGACCGCGATGCGCAAGCGCATCGCACATGCGGGCGATGTCCGGCTGCCCGAAGCCGGCTGCGCCGTTCAGCCCGACGATTCCGCAGATGCCGCACATTCAGCGTCCGCCCTTCGACATGCGCTCGGCGATCATAATTTCTGGATTTGCATAGTGCATGTCCTGCGGGCCGTACCGCAGGGCAATTCTCTGGCCGACCGGCCACGCCTCGAACCGCTGGATGACGACGCAGCCTGACAGGAACTCCTTCTCGCGCTGCAATCTATCATCCGGAGCGAATTGCAGGTCGCTCATGACGAGGAACTCCTCCGGTCCGCGCGTTGCGGAGTCGCCGCGGTTTCGAATGACGAGCTTTCGCGAGTCGAGCGGCGGAAGCTCGAACTGCCACGGCTCGGAAAGCACGCCAATCGTCGTTCCGGCCGGAATACTCTTAGCGATCCACTCGCCCGCGCGCGTGCGTGTGTCGCACTTCGGATCGGCGTAGAGCTGTGCGAAAGCGAACGACTGCAGGCCCGTCGCGGCAAGGACGATCACCAGCAGGATCGGCGGAACGACATTCGCGCCCGGCTTGCGCCGTTCCACTCCATGCCGATGGACCGTGGCGAACGCCCAGGCGACCATCAGCACCGGCAGCGGCAGGACCGGCATCCAGTACCGCGCCATCGCCGGCCGGCCGATGAAGAGGATCACCGCCGGCAGGCCGAAGCCGAGAAGGACAAACGACATCGCCCGATCGCGCCGAACCATCGCGAGAAGCAAGGCCGCAAAAATTGCGAAGAAGAAAATCACCCCAAGCCCGGTGGCGATGGACAAGCTCCCAACCAGCGCAAACTGCGCCCAGTCGCCGTGGCTTCCTCTTAGTTCGCCCGAGAACTCCTGCACGAATTGCCCCGGCCGCGCGAGGATGTACGAGTTGCACGCCAGGAACACCGCGAGCGAGATCGCTGCCGCGGTCCAGAGGTCTCTGGAAGCGAAGAACCTACGCGTCCTTTCGCGCCAATTGTCGTTAGCGTCGGCAGGCCGCATCCAGTGAGCAGCGGCGATCAGGAACGCAGCCGCCGCTCCCTGGTAGCGCGTGGCCGCGGCCAAGCCAAGGGCGATTCCGGCGAGCACATACCAGCGCCGTCCGCCGCCCGCGAGGATGTGGGTCGAGAAGAGCAGCGTCAGCGAAATCCAGAACAGCATCGGCGCGTCGGCGGTCCAGTAGCGCGCGTTGATCGTGAAGAGCGGCGTCGCGGCGAGCAGCAGCGCCGCCGCGGTCCCGCCCGCCGCGCCGAACAGCCTTCCCGCAGCGCGCCAAATGAGGAGGATGCATCCGGCGGCAAAGAGCAAGGTGACGATCCGCCCGACCTCGTACAGCCGCGCCGCCTGCTCCGGATGCTGGAAGTAGAAGTCCATGTCGCGGACGAGCGTGACCGCGCCGAACCACGATGAGACTTTCAGCGCTACGCCGCTGACGTAGAACTGCAGCGCCGGCCAGCCGAAGAATCCGGGGAAGAGTTTCAGTGCCGATGGTTTCATCGCGCTGAGGCTCTTGAGGAAAACGTACTCGTCGGGATGGTAGCTGCGCAGCGGATTGAACGCGCTCCGCGGCGAGGCGCCGGTGCGCTTCGGCCCGCCGCTCAGGTAGTTCGGGTAGTACACCCACGGCGAATCTTTTTCGCGCTCGGAGATCGGCGGCGCGCGCCACGCGCTGCGGTCCGCGCCGAACGTCAGAACGTTCCGCTCCTCGGACGGAAGGCCCCAGCGCAAGCCGGGCAGGACGAGATATCCGAGAATCGCGACGGCGATCAGCACGGCAAAAAAATGCCGATTGCCGATTGCCGGCTGCCGAAGGTCATTATTTGACATTACCGGCGCGGCCTCCGGGTCGGCTTCGGCGGGACCAGGGATCGCGCCAACTCGGGACGGCCGCAGATGTCCAGCGCTTCGAGGATGAGCTTGCGGCTCTCCGGCAGATGATAGAGCACGAGGGCTTTCTGCATCTCGCGGCGGCGCGGGTCGCGCTCGACGAAGACGCGCTCGCCGGTAAACGGGCTGATGCCCGTCGCATACATCACCGCGCTGGCGGTGCCCGGCAGCGGGATGAAGACCTGGCACTGCTCCACGCGCAGGCGCTCGCGCTGCAAGTAGAGCGCGACTTCGAGCATGTCCTGCAGCCTGGAACCGGGGTGCGCGGCGATGAGGTACGGCAGGACGTACTGCTCCTTGCCGGCTTTCGCGGAGGCGCGGCGGAATTTTTCCAGGAACCGCACAAACAGTTCGCCCTCCGGCTTCATCATCAGTTGCAGGACGGCCGGAACGACGTGCTCGGGCGCGACCTTCGCGTGGCCGCTGGTGTAGTGCTCGGCGAACGCCTCGACGAACGGGTCGCACGCCAGCGCCAGGTCCATCCGCACGCCGGTCGTCACGAACAGGTGCTTGACGCCCTTGATCTTTCGCGCCGCCGCGAGCAACTCCAGATATGGCAGGCCGTCCGCGTTCAGGTTTCGGCACATGCGCGGGGCCAGGCAGCTCGGCTTGGCGCACGGCGCGCCGTGTTTGCAGCCGAGCATCCACATGTTCGCCGACGGCCCGCCGATGTCGCGGATGGTGCCTTTGAACTCAGGGTGGCGGACGATCTGCTTCACCTCGAGCAGGATCGAGTTGCGCGAGCGGCTCTGCACGGCCTTGCCCTGGTGCGTGTAGATGCCGCAGAACGCGCAGCCGCCGAAGCAGCCGCGGTGGCTGGTGATGGAGAACTGCACCTGCTCGAGCGCGGGGACGCGCTCGCGGTACGACGGGTGCGCCTGCCGCCGGAAACGCATCGAGTAGAGCGAGTCCATCTCCGCGGTGGTCAGCGCCCGCGCAGGCGGGTTCGCCACGACGCGATATCCGGCGCATTCCTGGCAGAGGCCGGTCTCGCGCGACTCGATTTCCTGCTGGAAGGCGCGGACCTGCGCGTGCGGCTTGGAGCGGACCTCTTCGAAGGAAGGCAGCGCGTGATAGCCGGCCGGCGCGGGCGTGGACGCCGCGGTCCGGTAGACGACGCCGCGCACGCCCCGGGCGACGGCGCCAAGCGCCTCGGAAGGCGTCGCGTCCGCGCTGTCGCGGGACATCCGGGAGCGCATCGCCTGAGCGATCTCCTCGAGCGGCAGCTCTCCCATGCCGTACACGATCGCGTCGGCGGGCGCGTCGAGGATGATCGGGCGCCGGACGGCGTCGTCCCAGAAATCGTAATGCGCGAACCGGCGCAGCGACGCTTCGATGCCGCCGGCGAGGATTCCCACCGACCCGCCGAAGACGCGCCTGATCATGTTGCAGTACGCGATCACCGAGCGGTTCGGCCGGCCGCCGCCGATGCCGCCGGGCGCGTAGTCGTCCTCGCGCCGCGGCCGCTTCAGCGCCGTGTAATTGTTGACCATCGAGTCCACCGAGCCGGCCGCGACCGCGAAGAACAACCGCGGCTTGCCGAGCCGCGCGATGTCCTCGACATGGTCGGCCCGCGGCCGCGAGAGAATGCCGACGCGGAACCGTTTCGCCTCGAGCATCCGTCCCAGCCATGCCGGCGCGAAGGAGGAATGGTCCACGTAGGCGTCGCCGGTAACGATGATCACATCCAGCTCGTCCCAGCCGCGCTCCTTCGCCTCGTCCGGCGTCATGGGCAGAAAGGCGGGCAAAGCCGCTTCAGGAGGCACAGGGAATCCCTCGGAGGTCCATCCGTCCGAACATCCACGGCTCCATGCTATTCGGTCGGGGCGGAACAGTCAACCATATTGCCGACTTGTCCGCCGCAGCCTCCGCGAAGGCGGATTGCCGAAAGCCGAATACTTTATGGTATCATTGGGACTGCCGAACGCTTAGCGAGGAAACGACTATGAGCGTTACGACCAAGCGCGGAGATGGCGGGTGGACGGACCTGCTCTTCGGCGGACGCGTGCGGAAGGACGACCTGCGCATTCACGCGGTCGGCACGCTCGATGAGCTGAACTCGCTCCTCGGCCTGGCGAAGGCGTCCATCCGCGACAAGAAGACCCGGCAGGCGATCCATGCGATGCAGCGAGACATTTTCATCGTGAGCTCGGAGCTGATCACCCTGCCGCGGAACCTGCGGCGGCTGGAGCTTCGCGTGGATGACGCTTACGTGAAGCGGCTGGAAGCCTTGACCGCGGCGCTCGAGCGGAAAGTCAAGCTCACGGAGTGCTGCTTCCTCATCCCCGGCGAGAGCGCAACCTCCGCGCTGCTGGATGTCTGCCGGACCGTCGCGCGCCGTGCGGAACGGCTCGTCGTCGCGCTGCGCCGCGCCAAAGCCGTGCCGAACCGCAGCGTGCCGGTTTACCTCAACCGCCTCTCCGACCTGCTCTACATGATGGCGCGGACGGAGGAACGGAGTCACAAGCCGTTTATCGCGCGAAAACGGAATCGCCGCCGTCCCGCAAGATGAGAGTGAGGCAGGAAGATGCGCAAGCGCACGTGGATCTGCATTCTGGCGCTGTGGCTGGCCGGTTTCGGAATGGGAGCAGCCGCTGCGGAACCCGCGCCGGAAACGTCGCTGATACTCCGGAACGCTACGGATGCCGACCTGGCCGCTTTGAAGGACAACCAGGAACTTCGTTCGCTGAAGGTGAGCGGGTCGTACGTGACGGAGGCGGGCTGGGCGTACCTGAAGGAACTGAAAGACTTGCAGTACCTCGACGTGTCCTCCACCCGGATGACGGACGCCGGGCTGGCGCAACTGAAGGAGATGAGCAGCCTCCAGACGCTCAACCTGGGCGGCACTAAGGTGACGGACGCCGGGTTGGCGAACCTGAAGAAGATGAAAGGTTTGCAGGACGTCGTTCTGTGGGGTACCCAGGTCACCGACGCCGGGATGGCGCAACTGAAGAAGATGGACGGCCTGCAGTGGCTCAATTTGTCGTTCACCCGGGTGACGAATGCCGGGTTGGAGCAACTCAAGGGCATGAAAGGCCTGCAGACGCTTGTTCTGTGGCATACCCAGGTCACGGATGCCGGACTGGTATACCTGAAGGAGATGAAAGGCCTGCGGACGCTCGAGCTGGTGGCTACCCAAGTGACGGACGCCGGGCTGGTGCAACTGAAGCAGATGAAGGGCCTGCAGACGCTCCTTCTGGACGGCACCAAGGTGACGGCCGCCGGGTTGGCGGAATTGAAAAAAGCCCTGCCCAACACACACTTTGACGAATAGCCGCTGTTGTCATTTCGTTCGACGAAGGTATAATCTTGGGAAATAACTCGTGATGGGCGTGAACCGCCCGTCGTACGGCAAATCCCGGCTGGGAGAGGTAAAAAGATGGTTAAGCGCGCATGGGGTTGCATTCTGGCATTGGTATTGGCCGGTTTCAGCGTGACGGCGACTGCCACGGATTTGGCTCTCTTCAGCGCTACGGATGCCGACTTGGCCGGTTTGAAAGACAAGCAGGACCTGCAGTCGCTCCTTGTGAGGGGCCCGCGGGTGACGGACGCCGGGTTGGCGAATCTCAAGGACCTGAAAGGCCTGCGGGACCTCGACCTGGCTTACACCAGCGTGACGGACGCCGGGTTGGCGAACCTGAAGGACATGACGGCCTTGCAGAAGCTCAATCTCAGCGGTACCGGGGTGACGGATGCCGGCCTGGCGCAACTGAAGGAGATAAAGGGCCTCCAGACCCTCGATCTGGGCGGTACCAAGGTGACGGACGTCGGATTGGCGGACCTGAAGGAATTGAAAGGTCTGCGGGAACTCGATCTGAACTACACCGTTGTGACGAACGCCGGCTGGGCGCAGATAAAGGAACTGAAAAGCTTGCAGAAGCTCGACTTGTCGTCCACCAAGGTGACGAACGCCGGAATGGCATACCTGAAAGAGATGCCCAGTCTCCAGAAGCTTGCCTTGGGCGCCACTCAGGTTTCGGACTTCGGGTTGGCGCAACTGAGGGGAATGAAAGGCCTGCAGGAGCTCGATCTGACCCACACCGAAGTGGAGGATGACGGTCTGGCGCATCTGACGACGCTGAAAGGCCTGCGAACGCTTAACCTGACGGAGACCAGAATCTCAAGCGCCGGTTTGGAGTACCTGGGGGAGTTGACAGGCTTGCGGGTGCTCTATCTAAAGAGAACCAAGGTGACGGATGCCGGCTTAGTGTTCCTGAAGGATTTGCCGGAGCTGGAGGAACTGTATCTGGAGGGAACCCGGGTGACGCGCGCCGGGTTGTCGTACCTGAAATCAGCCCTGCCCAATACGCAGATTTTCAGATAGCCGCGGACGCGCACCTTGTGTAGGGAAAGCCGACCAATCGCCCTGAACTGGGTGCCGGAGAACGCGGCAGGTCCACTGAGCATCCGAACCGCGCCATGGTTGGAAGTACCGTTCGGACAGCGTCTTAGAACATAAATTACGGCGCAGACTCGCCAAAGGAACGATAATTGCTTAGTATTATTATGGGCTATTCCCGATAGCTCGGCTCTGACGGTTTGAGAGTGATTTGGCGGAGAGAGAATCTCAATCGGCGCGAGTTTTCTTGCGCAATTGCAGCGTAAATCGCAACCTGCAGTACTTTCAGGAGCGCGAAGCGGGAGGGCAATAAACCCCGCATGGCCCTTGCCGCTTTTCACTCCAAGTGGTATAACGCTAACGTGTCGCGTCGCCTTTCCCTTCCTCGGAATTTTCCCCGTGCGATGCGAGCGAGGAGTACGCGATGATTGTCGGTATTGAGCTGTCCGACGGAACGCTCCGAGCCGTCCGCATGGACCGCTTCCGGCCGGGCCGCGCCCCGGAAAGCATCGCCGAAATCGCCTATACCCCTGCCGTTCCGGGCGGGGTTCCGCCGGCGGACGCGATTTCGACTTTGATGCGCCAAGTCGGCGCCGAGAATGCTGCCGTCGCTGTGGCCGTTCCTTCCTGCTGGTGTTTCTATCGAGAAGTCTCGTTCCCCTACCGCGCCGCGCGGCGCGTCGAGTCCACCTTGACCTATGCGCTGGAGGGCCGGCTGCCGGGCAAGGTCGAAGGGTACGTGATCGAGCCGCTGAGCGACATCCATCCCGCCGGCGCCGCGGGCGCGCAATTGCTCGTCGCCGCCTGCCCGAGCGAACGGCTGAAGGACCTGCTCGCCGAGTTCCGGTCTGCCGGAGTTGATCCCTGCATCGTTCAGCCCGCCATCGTATCGCTGGCGCGCGTCCTGCCCGGCGGCGAGGAGACGCTCCTGGTGCATCTCGCCGGGAACGAACTGGAGGTGGCCTTTCTCCGGGACGGCGAGGTGCTCGCCTGCGAGGTCATCCAGTGGGCCGCTGCGCACAGCCGCGCGGTGCCTGACGCGCGCGTCCTTGCCGGCAAGGTGCGCTCGGCCGTCCGCGCCTATGAAGTCAGCCATGGAGCCTGTTCCTTCCGGCGCATCGCCCTGCTCGCGCCCGAGAGCATCCGCGCGGCGCTGTCGGCGGAACTGCAGTCCGCGCTGGAACTTCCCGCCGCGCCGGCCGGCGACCTGGCGGATGACGCACGGTATCCGGCGGCGCTGGGAGCGGCGGCGGAGGCCGAGGAGCGCAAGCATCTGGCGGTGAACCTGCGCGGCGGAGAGTTCGCCTATTCCCCGTATGCACGGCGCATCGAGCGGCGCCTCGTGGCGGTCCTGGCCCTGGCCACCGCCGTCGTCGCTCTTCTGGGCGTGTCCTTGCTGCGCCGGACGCTGGACGTGCAGAAGACGATTACAGCCGACCGCGCGCGCGAGGCCGCCCTCTTCACCGAAGTCACGGGCATTCACGGCGTGCCGAACATCCAGGTGACCGAAGCGGCCGTGGCTGCGGCCCGCAAGGAGATCACCCGCAGCGACCGCCTGCGCATCGTCTCCTGTCTGACTCGCTGGGCCGACCTGATGAAACTCGTCCCGGCGGACATGACCGTGGCGCTCGACACGCTGGACATCGGGCAGGACCGCATCGCCGTCACCGGCCGCGCCAGGGACACCGCCGCCGCCTCTGCGTTCCGGGCGAGCGTGCAAGCTTCGGGTGTTTTTCAATCCGATCCGCACTTCGTCACGCGAAACACCGGCAGCGCGGGGTCCACTTTCAGCATGGAGCTGCGCTACCGATGAACGCCTCGGCCACGATCAAACAGCATCCCTGGGCTTTCAGCCTGGCGCTGGCCATTGTGGCCTGTTCGCTGGCCGATGTCAGCCTGGCGCTTCGCCTGCGCAGTGCGGGCGTCGAGCGCGGCCAGCACCGCGACCGGGTGCGCGCGATGGAAACCCTCGCGGACGAATTCCGGGCGCTCAAGGCCCAATCGGGTGTGGCGGGCCAGACGCTGCCTCCGGGCGTCCACCTGACTCCGAACGCCGTGACCGCCATTGCCAAGGACCGCGGTATCGCCGACCGCATCACCACCATGAGCGCCAGCCCGGCGCGCTATGACGAGCGCATCCAGGAGCAGATCATTGACCTGGCGCTGATCAGTGTCACCCGCGAGGACCTGGCGCTCTTCCTGCATGCCGTCGAGCAGATTGCGCCGGCCGTGCGAACGAAGGAACTTCGGATTACACCGAGCGCCGCCGGCGGCCGGGCCGGACAGACGGCGCTGATTGACGCTCACGTTCAGATTTCCGCCTATGAGACTACTGCGCGACTCTCGAAGTGACAGGGCTTTCGTGCTCGTTATGACCGTGCTCGTGCTGAGCATCCTGGTCGTGCTGGGCTATGCCTTCAGTTACTCGGCCGGGGTGTACGGCAGCACGGCGCGTAACGCGCGCGACGCCTTGCGGCGGGAATGTGCGGCGGAATCCGCGCTGAACATGGCGATGGCCATGCTCCGCGCCAACGGCGGGACGGGCCGGTTCGATTCGCTCGACCAGCCCTGGGCCGCGGCTGATCTCTCCTTTCAGATCGGAACGGAAAACGTGCTGGTCAACATCCTGGACGAGAACCGCAAGCTGAACGTGAATCGCGCCGCGTGTCCGCCGGCCGATCCGACCAAGAGCCCGGACCTGCGCGACGCGCTTGAGCGCCTCGTCGAGATCGCCGGCGGAAGCCGAAGCGATTTCGACGAGATCTGCGCGTGGATAGATCCGGCCACTCCGGGCCCGCACGACGACCTCGCCCCGAAGAGCCCTTTGCCGATGATCGCCGGTCTTCGGCGGATCCCCGAACTGAAGCCGAGCCTGTTCACCCAGAGCGCGCTCAAGCCCCAGCTCGATTCGCTGCTGAGCACGCACCCGGCGCGCATCAACCTCAACACCGCTTCGCGCGAGGTGCTCGACGCTCTATGGGGCGATCCGACGATCTCGCAGCAGGTCATTGCGCAGCGGGAGCAGCAGCCGTTCCAGAGCGATGCGGCCGTCGCCGCGTTTGTGCAGGGATTGGACCCTGCTTCATCCGGTCCGGCCATCCTGGCGCAAGCTCTGTCCGCTCAGAGCGATTACTTCACCGTGACGGTCACTCCCGCCGATGGGCCGAATGAGGCCCTCGAGGCGCTGGTGCGAAGGACTGACGCCACAACGCAAGTCGTTTTCGTCAAACGAGTTTCAAAGGAGGTCGAGCCATGAAGCCGACTCGCGTATTCGTCATCGCGGGCGTGTTGAGTCTGGCGCTGGTCGCCGGCGTCTTTGCGGCGCCGCCGCCGACACCGGTCCCCGCCGTTGCCAAGCCGGAGGAGATGGTCACCATCAACTTCGCCGGCGTCACGCTGCACGCCGTCGTGCAGTACCTGAGCGAGTTCACCCACAAGCCGGTCCTGCTGCCCGACAAGTTCCCCGGGGACCGCAAGATTGACATCGTCTCCTCCGGTCAGGCCGCCGCCGTGCCGGTCAAGAAGGCGGCGGAGATCCTCTCGACCGCGCTGCGCGCCGCCGGCTACGTCATGATCGAGACGCCTTACCAGATTCAGATCGTCGCCGAGGGCAACATGGAAGGCGTCCCGATCGTCCAGGACCAGAACGAGGGCGCCATCGCCGGACAGACGCTCGTGACGATTACGAAGGAAGTGAAGAAGGCCGATGCCGCCAAATTGCAGGGCATCCTCATGGCCCTGAAGTCGAAGGCCGGCAGCGTGCAACTTTATCCCGACTCGAACACGCTGATCATCACCGAGTACGGCCCGCAACTCAAGACGATGCTGACGCTGATTGACAAGCTCGATACCCGATGGGAGGGCAACCGGCCCGATATCGTCACGCTGGAGAAGTCTTCGGTGGACAGCCTGCGGAGCGTCGTGGAAGCTTTCGTGAAGAACATGGCGCTGAATGCCGATCCGGTCATCAAGAGGCGACTGGAGTCGTTCTCCATCATCGTTCAGCCGTCCATCAACTCCTTCGTCCTCTTCGGCTATCCGGAGGATGTGGCGCGTGTGACGGAGTTCATCCGGATGGTTGACGTTCTGCCCGCCGAGACGTCGCGCACGTTCCACACCTACCGGGTTCTGAACCGCGACGTAGCGGAAATGGTGCAGGTGCTGAACAGCGTGTTCACCGCCGTGAAAGCGCGAAGCGCGGGCGCCGCGGAGCAGTGCCCCACCGTCATCGCCGACTCGATCAACTGCTCGCTCATTGTCATCGCCTCGCCGGACCGCTACGCCGAGTATCTCCCGCTTTTCAAACAGATAGATAAGCCCAGGGATCAGGTGCAGATCCAGTCGGCCATCGTCGAGCTGAGCACCGACCGGATGGCGCAGTTGGGCGTCCAGTTGGCCACGGCGGACGTGCCCACTTCAACTTCCGGCGTCATCGGTGCCGCCGCCACCACCTTCGGTCTGACGACGCTCAACGCGAGCGGCACCGGCGAAACCCCCGTTCCTCCAGCGAACGGCGGCCTCACCGCCGCTGTCTTCAAGAATCTCAACATCCCCGCCATCGTCCAGCTGTCGCTGCAGGACCAGAGCGTGGTGTTCATAGCCGGGCCTCTCGTGACGACCAACGACAACAGCAAAGCAACCGTGGATATCTCTGAAGAAAAACAGACCCAACAGTCCATCATCTCGCCCGAGGGCACGACCAGCGGCGTCACCTCCGGCCCGCCCGTCACGGCCAGCATTTCGCTGGAGATCACCCCGCACATCAATGACGAGGGCACCGTCCGCATGGAGATCGTGTCGCTGACTGAGGAGTTCGAGCCCACCACGATCACGACAGCCGGAGTGCCGCTGTATAACAAGAACTCGCGAAAGGCCACGACCCAGGTGACAGTGCCCGACGGCGCCACGATCGTCATTGGCGGCTTGACGAATACCAACGACACCAAGACCGTCCAGAAAGTACCTTTCCTCGGCGATATCCCGATCCTGGGCTATCTCTTCCGCAACACTACGACCGAGCTTCAGCACGTGAACCTGTGTATTTTCATCACGCCGCACGTCATCCGCACCAAGGGGAACATGGCCCAGTTGGTCGGAGAGCAGAAAGCCCAACTGAAAGCGATGAACGAATCCGTCCCCGAATTGCAGGACGATAGCGTGACCAAGTACGTGGCGCCCGAGCCGGCGCCGATGCCGTCGCCGGGCATGCCCCCAAGCCCTGAGAGCAAATGAGCGAGAATCGAAATACCCTTGAGGCGTTGCAGAAGGCCGGCGTGATCTCCGACACGCAGGCCATTGCGCTGGCCGCCGCCTGCGAGACCGACTGGCGCCCGCCGGCCGAGGTCATTCGTCGGCAGCCCAGCGTGGATGAGGATCGGCTCTCGGTATGGGCTGCGGAATACATGGGCGTTCCCTATCTCGCCTCCTTGTCAGGATTTGTAGCGCCGGAGGAGTTCTTCCAAAAAGTCCCGCCGGAGTACGCGCGGCAGGTCGGCGCCGTTGCCTGCCGGATCACGGAGGATGCGGTGGAGGCGGCGGTTGCGCTCGGGCCGGACATGCACGCGGTGGTCGCGGAGTTCTCGGTCCTGTTCGGGCGGCCCGTCACTTTTGTGCTGGCGCCGCGGAAGGAGATCGAGGCGGCCGTGGACCGCTCGGTGCGCCAGCGGCCGGAGTACCTCGAATACGCCGCCGGCGAGTTGCCGGAAGATGAGTTCGCCGAGAGCGCCGCCCGGATCGAACGCGTGACGGATTTCGCGGAACTCATGCGCAAGACGCCCGTGGTCAAGCTCGTCTCGCTGCTCGTCGCGCAGGCCGTGCGCAGCGGCTCGAGCGATATCCACTTTCAGCCCACCGGCGACCGATTGCGCGTGCGCTTCCGCACCGACGGCATCCTGCACGATGTGCTGGACCTGCCGCGCTCGTCGCAGGATGCGATCCTCTCGCGCGTGAAAGTGCTGGGGAAGATGGACATCGCCGAGCGCCGCTCTGCCCAGGATGGCCGCGCCTCGTTCCGCTACGCGGACCGCGAGATTGACGTGCGCATGTCCGTTATCCCCACCGACGAGGGCGAGCGGGCCGTGCTGCGCCTCCTCGACAAGGAACAGAAGCTCCTCAAGCTCGAGGAAGTCGGCCTCTCCGACCGCAACCTGACCGAGTTCGAGCGGCTGATCAACATGTCGCACGGCATGATCCTCGTCACCGGGCCGACCGGCAGCGGCAAGACCACCACGCTCTACGCGGCGCTGATGAAGATCAACTCGCCCGAGCAGAATATCATCACGATCGAGGACCCGGTCGAGTACAAGGTCCCGGGCATCAGCCAGATTCAGGTGCTGCCGCGGAAGAACGTCACGTTCGGCTCGATGCTCCGGTCCGTGGTCCGGCAGGACCCGGATATCATCATGATCGGCGAGATCCGCGACGAGGAGACGGCCTCGATCGCCGTGCAATCCTCGCTCACCGGCCACCTGGTCTTCAGCACGCTGCACACGAACGACTCCGCCGGCGCCATTGCCCGGTTGCTGGACCTGGGGGTCGAGCCGTTCCTGATCTCCTCGGCCCTGCTCGCCGTGCTCGCACAGCGGCTGGTGAGACGGGTCTGCCCGGCGTGCGGCCGCCCGGACGAGGTCTCCGCCGCCGACCTGGCGCTGCTGAACCTCGGCGTCGAGCAAGGCCGCCGGGCCAGCCTGCGGCGCGGCGCCGGCTGCGATCAATGCCTGGCGACCGGCTACCGCGGCCGCCTGGGCATCTACGAGCTTCTGCTGGTGGACGACGCGATACGGCCGCTGATCAATCGGCGCGCCTCCGCTTCCGAGATCCGCGAGGCGGGGACGCGCAACGGGCTGACGCTCCTGCGCGCCGACGGCGCAGGGAAGGCGCTCGCCGGGCTGACCACCGTCGAGGAGGTGCTTCGCGTGACTCAGCGAGACGATGAAACGCAGGCGCCCAAGCCCTGATTGAACGCCGCATGACAGGCGTCCCAGCCGCCCTCGGCTGCGACACAGCGATGAGTGTTTCCGCACAGGCGAGGGCGCCTGGGCCAGCGGTTGAGGCCGAGTTCGACGATGGGCAGTTTTCGGTACAAGGCGGTTGACGAGGCGGGCGCGACGGTGGCCGGGACGCTGGTGGCCGACAGCGTCGAGGACGCGCGGGCGCGGCTGCGCGAGATGCGCCTCTTCCCCGAACGGGTCGAGCGCGCCGAGCGCATGGCGGCCCGCCTGGTGGATCGCCTGCCCGGCCCGCGGGCGCGGGTCATGCAGCACGTGACGGTCTTCACGCGCCAACTCGCCATCCTGCTCGCCTCCGGCGTGCCCGCGGTCAGCGCGCTGGGCGTACTGGCTTCCCAGAGCGAGCATCGCGGCCTTTCGCAAGCCCTCCACGAGGTGGCCGAAGCGGTCAACGCGGGGCGTTCCCTCGCTGAGTCCATGGCCGGCTACCCGCAATTCTTCGACCGCTCGTACGTGGGCATGGTGGCCTCGGGCGAGAAGAGCGGCTCGATGGACACAGTCTTCATGCGGCTGGCGGATTTTCTCGAACGTCGCCGGCAGATGCAGGCCCGCGTGACGACCGCCCTAATCTATCCGGCCATTCTCCTGGTGATGGTGTTTGGACTGCTGGTGTTCCTTTCGGGCTACGTGGTGCCCGTGATCAAGCCGCTGCTGCAACAGCACCACCGGCCGCTCCCGCTGACGACGCAGATCCTGTTCCGCCTGGGAGACCTGGTGCGCGGCTTCGCGTGGACGGTCCTGCCGGCGGCGGCCGCGGCGGCCGGCGCGGTGATCTGGTGGCGCCGGTCCGAGCGCCGGCGCGGGGCCATGGACGCCTGGATGCTCCGGATGCCGATCCTCGGCAAGCTGTGGCTGAAAAGCCTGGTGGCGCGGTTCGCCATGACGTTCTCCACCCTGCTGCGCACGGGCGTGCCCGCGCTGGAAGCGCTCGAGGTTCTCGAGGGCGTCGTGCCGAATGCCGCTTTCGCCGAGGAGATCGGCCGGATCCGCCGGGACGTGATCGAGGGAAAGGAGATCTCCGCCCGGATGCAGGCGAGCGCTCTCTTCCCGCCGATGGTCGGGTACATGGTGGCCGTGGGCGAGCGCAGCGGCAGCCTGGCGGACGTGCTCGAGCACGTGTCGGAGGCCTATGAGCAGGAGGTGGACGTCACGTCCAAGCGCCTGCTGGCTGCGCTGGAGCCGGTCCTGGTGCTGCTGATGGCCGGAGTGGTCGGGTTCATTGCCACGTCGCTGATGGTGACGATCCTCGAGTTGAGCCACATTTAGACGGGAGACGAAGATGAAATTTCATGCGGGCTTTGGGCGGCGCGTCGCGGACGGCATGACGCTGCTGGAGGTCATGGTCGTCGTGATTATCCTCGGGATGCTTGCGACGGTCGTGGGGAAGGTGGTGCTGGACAGGCTGGAGGACGCGCGCGTGAACACGGCGCGTGCGCAGATTGCGCAGTTCATGGGCGCGCTGGACCTGTTCTACCTGGACAACGGCTTCTATCCGACCACTCAACAGGGGCTGAAGGCGCTGATCGAGAAGCCAACGACCGGGCCCACCGCCGAAAAGTGGGGACAGCGCAAGTACCTGGACAGCGATTCCATCCCGCTCGATCCGTGGGGACACGAGTACTTTTATGAGTGTCCCGGGACGCACGGGCGGTTCGACGTCATCTGCTACGGCCGCGACGGCGTGGAGGGCGGCGAAGGGTACGACGCGGATATCAACAGTTGGGAACTCGGCGGGGCCAGGAAGGACCAGTAGCGGATGGCGCCCATCAAACACAGTATGGCCGTCCGCGGCGGATTCGCCGCGGCAGTCCAGCCGGGGACGTCCCGGCGCGCGGGTGCGCCCGCGCTCACGCTGATTGAAATGATGGCAGCGCTGGTCATCCTGGCGCTGGTGATCACCGTAAGCCGCCTGGCCATTGACGGCATCAGCGTCCGCTGGCGCCTGCGCGGAGCGGCGCACGAGGTGGAGAGCGTGGCGCAGTGGGCCCTCAATGCGGCCGCGTCGCGGAGCCAGCCGACCCGGGTGCTCTACGACGTTGCCGAGAACTCCTGGTGCGTGCAGATGGGGACGGAGAGTTTCGCCTATCACCATCTGCCGGAAGGAGTGCAATTCGTCTCGGTGCGGTTCGCGGATGGGACGGAGGTCGTGCACGACGTGGCGGAGGTCACGGCCTGGCCCGATGGCACGCTCGATCCTCACATGGTGACGCTGACCGGGCACACCGGCGAAGAGGTCGTGCTGTCGTTCGACCGGCTGACGGGCGAGATGGATTACGTGGAGAAGACAGGCGATGCGGAGTAGAGCCCACTTGACGCCCAGGCGCTCCCGGTGCGGATCGCGCGGTTTCACGCTGGTGGAAGTGGCGGCCTCGGTGGCCATCCTGGGCGGTGTGATCCTCGGGATTCTGGTCGCGCGCAATAACGCGCTGGAGGCGCACACTCAGGCCGATCAGATCCTGGCCTGCACGCGCCTGTGCGCGGCCGAGGTCGCCGGACTCCGCGCCGGTTTCGCGGGCGAAGGCGCCGGCGTGATCGCGACGCCTGCCGGGACGTACGAGTGGCGGATCACGGCCTCCGCGGTATCGGAGGACGCCGCGGTGACGGACCTGACAGCGTACGAGGTCACTGTCCGGCCCGCAGCCGTGCCGCTCGACAACGCGACGGAAGATTCCATGCCCTCGCAGGCTGTCGAGCAGCCCGACGAACAATGCGTCGCCTCCGCGACACTCTGGCTGCCCGCCAAGCGCACCACGGCGAGAGAAATGAGAACGCCATGAGAGCCGCCGCCTTGTCCCGCGCATCGGGCTTGACCCTGATTGAGGTGATCTGCGCGTTGGCGATCGGGGCCATGCTGATGGCCACGCTGATGGGGACGCTGACGCTGACGGCGCGCGCCATGACGGAGGCCGGCCAATCCGCGCGGCAGCGCCGCATCGAGGCGGGCATCGAACGCATCCTCCGGCACGACCTGACTGCAGCCGTCCTGCCCGACGCGCAGAACGTCGTCGCGTTCACCGGCGGGCCGACTGCGCCGTCGGATGTATCCGAGGAGCCCTGCATGGAGTTCCTGACGACCGCGCACCTCTCGCGGGACACTTCGGCCGGCGGCGCGGAGATCACGGACGTCAGCTACGTGCTGAGGACGGACAGCGACGCGGCGGGCAAGCTGGTGTTGCTGAGGCGAGAGGCGGAGTACGCGCCGGGAAAGCCGCCGCCGGAGCGCCCGCTCGAACGGCTGGCAACGGGAATTATATTCTGGCAGTTGAGTTTCTACGATGGCGCGCGATGGCTCCCCAGTTGGAGGCGCAACATGCCGCCGGTGGCGGTCAAGCTGGAGCTATCGTTCGAAGGGGACGAACGGCAGGCCGTGATCGGGATGGCTTTCGCGCCGGTGGCAACAGCGGACGTCAATCCGACAGACTACGCGAATCCGCCAAAGCCGTGAAGCCTACTTGATGGTGTAAACGACGTTCAACCGCTGTCCGCCGCGTTCCATGGTGACGGTAACGGCAGAAACGCCGCTGGCGCTCAACTGCTGGTAGATGTTCATCGCGCTGCCGATGGAGTTGATGGGAGTGCCGTTCACGGCCAGGATGCGGTCGCCCGAGGAAACGTACGGCGCCGCGAGCGAGTCCGGCGATACGTTGGCTATGGTGTAGCCCTGCATCTGCCCGTTGGGCGCGTATTGCTCGATATTGACGCCTTGCATCGCGGCCAAGGGATTAGCTCGAGCCTGGTCTACAAGGCTGCGAGGAACGACGACTTCGATCGTCTTGGCCGAGGCCGAACCGACGGAGGTTGAAGCCGCTGCGGTGCTGGGGCCACTCGCCTGTTCCAGTCGCGGCACCTGCGGGCTCGGCGGCAACTGCGTCGGGACAGGCGGCGAGAACCGCGGCGCCGGCGACGGTCCCGAACCGGCGGTCATCGGCGCGCTTCCGCCTCCTGCGTCATACTCTCGTTTGGCCAGACTCAGCGTGACCGCCCGATCTTCCCTGGCGAAGGTCGCGGCATTCCCTGTGACGCCCATCAGCTTCCAGCCGTCCACGACTTCGCCCTGGCGAATCATCGAGACGCCGCTCGCCGCCTGGATAAAGACCACCGAGGAGGAACCGGACAAGGAACCGATCATTCCCCTGATCGCGAAGGGAGGCGCGTCACTGGCCAAAGGGGGCAATCCGGCCGCCGGAGACGACGGCCGGCCGGATGCCGCGGAAACGTCATTCGCGCCCAGCCAGAGGATTGAAAGGTTGTCGGCGGCCGGCGCAACCGGAGCAGGCGCGCTGACGGCCTGAGATGCCGCCGGCGCCCGGGAAAGCTCCGCGGGGGCCGGCGGCTTCAGGGCAAGCCACACTGCGCCGCACAGACCGACGACCATGCAGAAGAGAGCCACGCTGCTAAGCCGGTCCGCACGTTTGCGACGTGAGACGATCATCGGCATCACCTCTGTCGGCCCTCCGGGCCGGCTTATCACTTCGTCTCCGCCTGCGCGCACTCACGCGAGAGTTCGGCGAGCGGGTTGAGCAATATGCCGCGAACGGCGGCCTTGGCCGGTTCGTTGTCGCGGATCGCCTCGGCGCCATAGGGGCCGACGGCGTAATACCAGGCCGAGAAGGCGCGTCCGGCCGAGAAGTGCAGGAGCAGATTGTCGCGCAAGGCCCGGATGTCATTCAACTGCCGCAGACGCTCCGGGGCGAGGACATACGAGCCGGTGCAGTTTGTTTCAACGATGCCGTCGAGACGGCCATCCGGGGACTCGTACCCGGCCGTGGCGATGAAGCAACCGCCGCCACCGCCGCCGCCGCCACCGCCGCCACCGGTGTTAGTGCCTGTTCCGGTACCTGTACCGGTGCCTGTACCCGTGCCGGTGCGTGTACCGCTGCCGGTGCCGGTGCTGCCACCGCCTCCGGCTGCGGTCTTCGCGATGAACGTCTGGACGGGGCCCGGGGTCTTGCCGTTGGCGTTGACGCTGATCACTGTCCACGTGTACGTCGTGCCTGCCACGAGGGCCGTCGGTATAGTATACGAAGTCCCGTTGAGCGGGACAGTGATCGGCGAAAGCGGCAGGGTCGCGCCGACGCCGTATTCGAGAATATACGAGGTTGCGTCAACGCCGGCGGTCCACGAGAGCACAGGCAGCAGGGTCGTCGTTGATGCGCCGTTGGCCGGGAGCATGTTGGACACCGGGCCCGGCAACGGCTCGGGCACGGCGGCCAGCCAGTCAATCGCCGCCTTCAGGATGTAGGCCCGGCCGGTGGTGTCGTCGGTGATGTCGCCGAGATGGTTAACGGACTCGAGCGGCCAGGTGAAGAAGATGGTCTCGCCGCTGAACGAGTTAGCGCCCGTGACGAGGATGTTCTGCATCGCGGAGGACCTGCTGCTGGTCGTAACGCCGGTGCCGGAAGAGGTATCCCAGAAGAAGACGGTGTGGTTGAGGAGGCCGGCGAAGGGGTCCACCTCAGATCCCCAAACGAGGCTGTTTCTCCCGTCGCCGCCGGCGTCACTGACATCGTTGATCGGTTGATGGTCCTTGGCGAACGCCCCGCTCGGGCCGCCGCTCATGGTGCCGGGCTGGTCGCCGTCCACGTTGGTGTACTCGGTGTCGAGCGTCTCGGGGGTCGAACCGAGATACTTCGAAAGGAAAGTCAGAGCGAAGGGCGAGGGCGTGGAGGCCCTTGTCGCGGGCTCCGCGCTGAAAGTCCCGATGGCTTGCAAAGAGATGGCGCTCTCCGTAGTCAAATCCTGGTTGTCCATCCACAGGAGCCCGCCATTGTTGAGGTAGCTCGTCAAATAGCCTGTCTCGGGGGGCTCGAGCGCCTCGTACTGGAAGAGATAGCCGGGGCCCGGGAAATCCTGGTTCCAGTCACCCGTGAACCAGAGCACGATGCCTGTGCTCTGGAACGACTGCAGCACGTCGGGCGTGATCTCGCCGTAATACCGCTGGCTGCTGAGGATGCTGGCGCCGTTCGTGGCGAGGGTATGGTACACGTTGCCGCACCAGAACTGGTATTCATACCCGTTGTTGGCGACGGAGTTCAGGAAGGGCAGCGCCGGAGAGTCGCTCACGTCCTCGGGCGGGGTGCCTGGGTTGATGCCTGTCCCGTCGGGCTGGGTCGGGTCCACGTAGAACGTGTCGGCCATGTTGTCCCAGGGAGCGGCCGGGGCGGAGTTAATGATATTCGGCGGAGCGGGAGGAAGGACGTGTTGCGGCTCGAAGTTGAGCTGGTGCTGGGTGAAGATAGCGCCGTTCAGGTAGTAGCGGTCGTGCTGATCCATGTCAACGACGAGCAGATTGATTTTGCTGCCGGTGACTGAGTCAACGGTTTGACGGACGAACTGGTTGACCGCCTGGAAGTAGAACCATCGCTCCTGCAGCCAGCGGTACGGGTCGGTCTGGATTGCGCCGGTCCAGGCGGGACTCTGGGCCTGGACGATGACGAAATAGATGGACGGCGTCAGGGCGTTGAAGGTCACCGTAGCCGCGCCCGCGGCGGTCTGGCAGATCAACTCGTTGGTGGCGATGGACGTTCCCGCCGCTCCCGGGACGGCGGCGATGGCGGTCATGTCGCCGAGCCCACCGGCCCACTCGCCGGACACATAGGAGGTGTTCTGGTTGAACGGGGTAAACACGCGCACGCGGATGAACGGCGCGCTCGTCTGGATTTGCAGAGTGACGACCGAGCCGCCGTTGGCCCCAGGCGTGTAATGAGGGATGACGTTGACGGGCATGTTCTGGCTGTTGTACTGACTCACAGGGCTGTAGCCGGTGACCGTTGTCGCCGGGCGGATGGTGGCGGCTGACTCGGCGACTTGCGGCCTGGTGTAGTCACCCGTCGTCACCGGTTCCCGGCCCGGCATCGAAACGGCGCAATCGCCCAGGAGCGTGGCGCCGAAAATGGTGGTAGCCTCGCGCTGACCGTTGACCGTGAAGTCGGCCAGGTGCGTGGTGACGTACTGGGCGAGCGCATTGTTGAACAGGTCGCCGACGACCGGTGCGGTGACAAGGCCGTACTGCTGGGCCATGTACGAGGTCAGCTCGATCTTGCCGATCACAGCGTCCGTATCCGCGCTGAAAGGCGTCAGGTCGGCCGTGCCGTTGGTAATCGTGGTGAACTCGTATCCCTCGTTCTCATCTGTCGGGCCGGTGTACGCGGTGATCGCCTGGCCCGCGGGGGAATACTGTACGGAGGACTGATACCTGCCCGAAGTGAAACCGGCGATGGCGATGGGGCCGCCCTGCGCGAGAATGGCCGCTTCGCCCAAACTTGTGTTCGGGTTGGTCCCCCAGAGTGCGTTATCGAAACGGGTGATGACGTTGGCCGGCGACACCACTATCGGCCGAGCCTTGGTCGTCGGCGTCGGGAAGTTCACCGGGTTCGGCGCGGGTATAGTGGACGGGATATACGTGGGGAATAAGTCCGTGGTGAGGCTCAGCGGCGCGGGGCTGCCGTTCAAGGTCGGGTCTTGCTGGGACATGACCCAGGTCGTGTTGAGATAGGACGGCGTCAGGTCAAGCACTCCGCCCGCGAGCGTCTCCCCGTCGAGTCCGCTCTGGCTGTCGGCGTCCTTGCCGCCGTAATTCGTGGCGCCGCGAGCCAGCAGGTACACGAAGCCGGGCACGTCTGCGTCGGCTGTGTTCGTGTTCCAGGAATTGAGGTCATAGCCGTTGTCAATGGACAGGCGGCCCAGGATATTGGAGAGGGTCAGCGCCTCGCCTCCGGTGGTGGTATAGGATTCCACGTCGGTGTCCAGCCCGTTGAGGTCAAATTCGCGCACGACCATGCCGCTGAAGGCGTCGCGCTTCGGGCTGAGGCTGTTGTCCTGGACTTGCATGCTCAGCAGGTACTGCGCAAGGCCGGGGAAGAACTGGTACCACTTGTAGTACTCGGTGGCGCCGTCAATCATCGCGACCTGGTGGAACCAATTGTCGAAGGCCGCATTCTTGGCCGCGTCGGTCGGCGCCGAGTTGAGGATGTCGCAGTAGTCGCGGATCTTGCTGAGGAACGGCAACGGGTCATAGTACGGCGGCCCGAAGGGAGACGGAATGGGAGTCGGCGGGAAGGTGTTGCCCGACTGGTCAATCGTAATGTAAGGCGCCATGCGGACGGGAATGCGGCTGACCTGGAAGCCGCCCGAGTTGCTGGTGCCGGTCTTAGTGCCGACCGAGGTGGAGACGACCGCGGTAGGGGTTGTGAGACTGGCAGCACCAACGCCGTTCTGTGTCGCATAGAAGAAGTCCGTCGGCAACCATCGGTTATTTTCGTTGGGGTAGAAGGGGGCATAGTAGTAGTAGAAGCTCGGGGCCACGCGGTTAGCGTCGCCGAGCAGCACAACGTACTGCAAGTTGGGCAGCCACGCGTGCTCGTTCAGGGCGTTGAAGGCGAGTTGATTCGCGGCGTCCTCGAGCCATGTCCGAATGCCCTTGGCGACCCACTCGGAATAACGGTCCTGCGTCGCCCAGGGGTGCGGCTGCGCGTCAGCGCTTGAGTAAAAGAGCGGAAACACCGGTAAAGTCTGCGGATAGCCGGTGCCGACGCGCTTGTTATATTGTCCCGTATCATAGGCGCCTTTAACGGCCGTCGCCCCGCCAAACGTGTACCATCCCGGCCACTGCGTAATGTCGGGGACATAGACCTGCTGTATATTATTGAGCGCGACGGTGTCCAGCCCTCCGTACGAGGCGGCCATTTGCTCTGTGCCGAAAATCAGCGTCTTGACGGTTGGCTCGAGGTCGTTCTGATGAATGGCCTGAAGTTGGCTTGCCAGTGGCTCGAAGGTCGTGACATTTTCTTCCGGGTCGCGAGCGAGGCGGCCCTGCGGATGCTGCCAATAAACAATCAGGCTTTGCACGGCCGGGTCATAGCCCGAACTGGCATCCCCGTCCACATTGTTCACGTAGGCTTCGCTCACCGTGGTGAAACTGTAGATGGGTCCGTAGAAGCCCTTCGAGGTCACGCCGTTTGCAAAGTTCGCCGCTGTCGCCGGCGGAACCGGCGCCGGAGTCGTAGCCAGATATGGCGCACTGGCAGTGGGGATGGTTACCGTCACGCTGTTGCCGGCGGTGCCGGCCACGGGCCAGGTGAGCGTGAGGATCGGCGAGTTGGTGCCCGCGACGGTACTATCGGTGACTGTGATGAGCGAGATGTTTGAGCCTGGCGGGGCCTGGCCGGCAATCGCCGCGCTCACTACGGTGTAAAAAGAGCCGGCGATGGTAGGGTCAATCTCACCGGTTAGCGTAACCGGTACAGTCAGGCCCTTGCCGCCATTGCCCGCGGGGTCATAAATAGTGAATGTCGCGGTCTGTCCGGCCGGCAGATCCTCGAGCAAATCAAGTTGGATCGAGGCGTTCGCTAACGGTATTCCCGTCGTCGAGGTGTACCAGATCCGCCACTGATACGTCGTGCTCGGCTGCAGCCGCGGGTAGCCTTGGAACAGGTAGGTGGCGTCATGAATCCAGAATTCCCGGTAGTCCGGGTAAGCGCTGCCGTAAAACGCCGGTGGCTTGGGAAAGAGATCGACTACCTTGTGGGTCAGCGCCGTGTTCGGGGCCGTTGTGGTCGTGCCGGAGTACCATTTTCCAACCTGGCTGGGGACAGCGTTGGGGTCAATAATGTAGATCCCTTCCGTTGTAACCCCCGTAGTATAGTCGGCGCTCGCTTCCCACTCGAACTTGCAGTAGACGCTCACGTCCGTCGAGTTGTTTGTGGGCGCTTCGAGCGGGACGCGGAACTGCCATACGTCGCCGGTGGTCGTCCCCGAGCCGTTGCTTACGTCCACGCGCCAGTTCCAGAAACGGTGCACATTGTATGGCGCCGTGTTACCGGCGATATTGGGACCGTCGTTGACGGCGAGCGTTGCCGTGTACGTAAAGGGCTGCGCCTGGCCGGGCCCTTTCGTGAAGTTCGCCACGGGAGCGCCCGGCACGGGATCGCCATCCTGCCAGAGGTAGAGGGCGTAGTTCGTGCCGTTCGCGTTGATCAGATCGTCGAACGACAGGACGCGCGTGCCGGTGACGTTGAGCGGGGCGCCGGGTACCGGTTCGCTCCGCTTGACGTTGCCGATCAGGTTGCCGTTGCCGTCGCCGTTGACGTTCCACGCGGGGTTGGGATACCCCGCTTTAACCGGCTGTGCCCAGCCGTTGCGTGCGCCCAGGAAAGCTGCTGCACTGAAGACCACAGCGGCGAGAATGAAGCGCGGGCGTGCGAAGGCGTGCTGCTGCATAAATAATCCTCACGACTCTAAAGAAAGGAGGATGAGCCGCTGACCATGGAGCCGGCCCAAACGTGGCAGCGAGTGTACCACGGGATGCTCTTTTTCTCAACAGGTTTTTTTCAAAAATCTTTTATAAGACAGCGCCTGCAAGGCGCAACGCACAAAGCGCCTCATGGAATATATAGCAAGCCGCGTGCCACGCCGCGTATTGGGGAAACCCTGATGCGCGTGGAAGATACGAAATCGCGAAATCCCTTGACCGGCCGGGAAAGTGTGGGCAGATCCGACACGGCCAGGGACTGCGCCGGGAATTGCCACACCGAAAGACGCGCCGCCGCGCGCCGAATCACTGCGCGCCGAGGATGCCGGCGGTGGGGAACTTGAGGACGAAGCGGACGCCATCGCCGCCAATCGTCAGGCCGGCGGCCAGCCCCATCGCGTCGGCGGGGATCGGCTCGGAGGAGGCGCGGCCGCCGAGAGCGAGCCACCGTCGAAGCGCATCGGGAGAAATGTAGACCAGCAAGTTCGGTTTCTCCGGCAACGAGGCGATGCTCCTCCGGAAGCGGGAGGAAGCCGCCAGCGAGTCTTTCTTCGCTTCCACGAGAGCCTCGGCCTGGCGCACCCGCTCCACCGGAGAGCCGCCGATGGCGGTGATGCAGGTATCGCCGCGGCACTCTTGCGCGGCCTGCACGCGGCTGCCCAGGAATCGTCGGAACGCCGCCAGGCCTTTCGGCTGCAGCGTCGCCTCGTCCGGCACGATCTCGGCCAGGCGCACGCCTGCCGGCTCCGGTTCCCCGGCGCTGACCGGATGCAGAGTGAACGGCTCGCCTCCGGCGTGATCGGGGATCGCCGGTTCAGACGCTGGGCGCGCGAGACGGTCCCATTGCTGCCGTGCTTCCATCGCCTGGTCCCCATCGCGCAGATCCAGAATCTCCACGCGCGTCGGCGCGTTCGCTTCGCCCGGCTGCTGCGACAGAAAGAGCGCCAGCGCCCTGTGTCCGGAGCCGGCGCCCTGCTCGGACTTTTCCGGGGAAGTCCATCCCGCCATGTTCAGCAGCATTTGCCCGGCGGCCTTCACGAACGACAGGTTGTTCACGACGACCAGGCCCGCCTCCGGAGGGCAGAGACCGAGCAGGCCCACGTCGCCGGGCGCGTGCGAGCGGAACAGCACCCTCAGCGGCGCGGAATCCGCCAGGCGGACGTCCAGCCCGACGCGGACGAACGCGGGGTCGAGTTCGAGCGCGAAGTCCACGTCCCGCATCTGCCGGAGGGCCGCGACGGCGGTGTCCAACTGCGCCTGGACGGCGGCAATCTCCTGCTCGACCGCGGGGCCGGTCCGGCCGCCGCGCTCGAGCGCCTGGCGGATACGGTCTTTCATCAGCGGGATTGCGTCTGCGAATTCGGCATCTGACGCGCGCAGAAACCCCTGGACGTCGAGGCGCGCCTGGAACTGGCCCGCCGCGCGGAACTCGGGCAGCTTGCCGCCGCCCTTCTGCCATTGAATCACGCTCTCCGCGGCTTTCGCATCCAGCGACCAGGTGGCCTGTCGGCCTTCCAGCCGCAGCGCTGCTTCGCCCTCCTGCGCCTCCGGCCTGTTCGCCGACATGGCCTTTTTCAAGGCGGCAGGATCGGTCACGCCGAACTGATAAACCCACGGGCGCGGAAAGAGTTTCGGGTTCATGTAAAAGAAGCGGAGCGGCGCCGAAAGGTCCACGCCGGCGAAGTCCGGGTTTCGGATCAGCTCGCCCAGCCCTGTTCGCAACGAGCCGTCAGCCGGCTTGCCTTCCAGTGCCGAGAGGATATTGTCCGCGCGCTGGAGCGCCGCGCCGGCATCGGCGATCACGGTGATGGCCAGGCAGTCCGGCGGAAGAGATTCCGCCCTCTCGCGGCCGGCCGCAGCGTGGCCGATCGCGGACGCGCCCATGAGCACAAGGCCCAGCAGAATCGTCGCCGGGAACCGCGCTGACATTACCGTTCTCCCAGCAGCACCGTCGTCCACAATATTTTGGCGCCCGACGGCGAAGTGTCCTGGACGATTCCCACGCCGACTTCCTGATAACGCGCCTTCAGGGCTTCGGCCATCTGCGCGGGCGCGGCGGGGTCGGCCGATTCGAACATCAATGCCTGGACGTACCGCACTCGCAACCTCTTCTGCGAGATGAGCGCCTTGACCTTACTCTGGTCCAGCTTGCCGTTGGCCATCATCGCACGCGAGTTCTCGAGCGCGACGTCCGACAACGTGGAGGATTCCGTCAGCCAGGCGAGCCCGTTGTTGCCGCGGGCCGTGTTCAGGCCCTGGATCAACTGCGCCGCCAGCACGGAGGTGTCGTACGTCTGGAAGTCCTCCATGAAATCCTCCGTCACGAGCAGTTGCCCGTTCTCGGCTCGAACAATGCCGACGCCGACGCGGGTCAGGTCCGGGTCCAGAATATCCTTCCGGTGGCCGGGACTGTCCATCAGTTCCTGGTGCGCGGCGAGCAGGTCCTGGTTGTCCGCGATGTTCTCGCAGAACTTTTTCGCCCTGATGCCGGCCTTCGCCATCCGCTCGGCGAGGTTGCCGACCGTCGGCGAATCATGCGCGAAATACTTGTTCTGGAACATGTCCTCGCTGTGGGCGCGAGCGGTCTCCGACAGGCCGTCGTCGTAGGTCAGCGGCGGCACATGGGCCTCGGCGCGGGCCTTGTTGATCAGCTCGAACATCAGTTGCGCGCCCTCGCGAAGGTCGGCGGAAATTGGGACTTTCTTCGGCGGGATCACCGGCGGCGGATACTCCACGCCGGCGTAGCAGTGCATCAGGTCCACCACCGTCGGGCCGAGGCTGGCGCTGGCGGTGATTTCCACGCTGTACTCGCCGCTTCCCTTGTCGAAGCGGACGGTGCTCTCGAACCGGCGGGCGGCGGACAACTTGAGCGGGTGTTCCGTCACGCGTCCATCCGGCGTCGTCACCACCAGGAAGGGCTTCTCGAGGCCGCTCTCCAGCCGGCCGGAGAGGCGATATTCCGCCCCCAGGATCGGCAGCGTCGGAAACGGGTCCAACTGGGAATGCTTCTCATAGAGGATGAGCGTCACCAAAAATTCCTGCGGGCCCCGCTCGGCGACTCCGATACCGATGTCGGTCACCGAGTCTTTGAGGTTCAACTGCGTTTTCTGAAGACTCTCCATCACCGCGGCGATCGAAGGCATGCGATAGACCGCGAACTGGGCGTTCCCGGCGGAGACTCCGGCGCGGTGGAGCCGGTATTCCAGCGTCCCGAGCCGCGGAGAAACGTAGTCGTCGTAGTCGTTATTCGCCATGTCTTCCGACTGCTCGCGCGCTACGGCGGAAGTCATGGCGTCCCAGGTCAGCCGCGGCAAGTTGTGCGCATCCCGGGCCTGCTGGATCATTTCGAGCAACCGCGCTTCGGGCGCGCTCGGCGCCGAGAGAGCGTTATTCAGTCCGGGATACGCAACCGCCACCGGCAGCGCCGCGGCCCACGAACCCATCACCAGACTGCACGTCATGGCCGAGACGGCGAGGGACAGCAATCGGCGCAGTTTCACCGGCGGGCATCTCCGAAAGGTGAGCGACCAGACTTTCCATCAAGATTATCGGCAACCGCGCCGAGTGTCAAGCCAGTGTTTAGTTGCGTAAATTGGCGTACCAATTTACGCAACTAAACACGGCCCGACGGAACGTATGACTCGGCATAATGACGCGGCTTATTGCGGTCATGCTTCCTTGCGGAAATAGGACGCCTATTTCCACAAGGAAGCACCAGGCTTTGACGCCCGCGCCCTGCCCCGCTATCATACTCTGTCCCTGGCGTCCCTGCCTCACGAAGTCAGGAGGCCTTGCAATGGACTACGTCATCCGCCGCGTCCGGATTGTGGGCAGGCACGAAGTCTCCGAAGGCGACCTGCTGATCGAGAATGGCCGCATCGCCGCCACGGGCAAGGTCGGGCGCGCGCCCGGCGCGAAGGTTATTTCCGGCGCAGGACTCTGCGCGCTGCCCGGATTCGTGGATATCCACGTCCACGGCGGGACCGGGCTCGATCTGACCTGCGGGCGGTTCGACGCGAAGGAAAAGCGGTTCGACGCTTCGCCTTCGGCCTATACCGAAGGCTTCCCGAGACTGATGAAGCACTTCGCCCGGAACGGCGCCACGCGCGTGATGCTTGCGACGGTCGCCGCGCCGATGAAGGACCTCGAACGGGCGCTTTCGCACATGGCCGACTACGTCGCGGACCCGCTGAACGGCCGGCACGGCGCGCGGCTGGAAGGCGCGCTGATCGAGGGCACGTTCATCCAGAAGCCCGGACAGGCCGGCGCGCAGAACCCGGAGAACTTCCGCGCGCCCGACCGGCGGCTCTTCGAACGGCTCAACCGCGCCGCGCGCGGCCACATCTCGTACGTCAACATCGTCCCCGAGTTCGGGAAGCCGGCGGAGGATCTGGCGCGCCGCCTGGTCGAGCTGGGCGTGCTCGTCGGCGCCGGGCACAGCGCGTGCGATGCCGACGAGGTGCTCCGCGCCGCCGGGAACGGCCTTCGCGTGGCGATCCATTTCCTCAACGGCCCCACCGGCAGTTCCTTCAAGCCGTTCCACGGCGGCAACGTCGTCGAAGCCGTCCTCGGCAGCCGCGAGATTTACGCCGAGCTGATCTGCGACGGCTTTCACGTCGCCCCCGCGTACGTCCGCGACGTCATCGAGCGCAAGGGCATCGGCCGGATCATCGTCGTGACCGACGCCATGTTCGTCACCGGCGCGCAAGGCATCCGCTCCTTCACAGTCATGGGGAACGAGGGCGAGTTCGCTCCTGCTGGCGACTACCTCCGGCTCAAAGGCAGCCAGCAGACGCTGTTCGGCAGCGTGCTGACCATGTCGCGCGCCTTCAGCAATCTCCTGAGCTGGCTGACGCAGGACATGGACGGCGTATGGCACGCGCGGCACCGGGCGTGGAAGCTCGACGAGGCGCTCATGGCGGCGGCCCGCGCCTGCGCCACGAATGCGGCGCACGTCACCGGCATGGATCGGCCGGCCGGCGCCGCGCCGCTTGCCCGGGACTCCGGCACGATCGAGCCGGGCCGGTGCGCGGATCTGGTCCTGGCGGGCCTGAAGGGAAAGCCCGGCGATTGGCAGATTCAGGTCAAGCATACCTTTGTCGAAGGACACAAGGTGCTGTGAAATGTTGCTCCGCGACGTGCGTCCGGGAAAACTAAGGATTGATTCGCGCGCGGACGGTGATACAATGTCGGCGCCAACATCTGGAGGATGAATGGACAAGTACACGCTGCCGTTCGAAGAACCGATCCGCGAGATCGAGCGCCAGATCGAGTTGAGGCGTTCCGATCCCGCCGCCAAGGGACCCGAATTCGAAAAAGAGATCCGCGACCTCGAGGCGCAGAGGCTGGCGGTCATCCAGAAAATCTTCTCGCAGCTCTCCGCCTGGGACCGGGTGCGCATCGCGCGCCATCCTTCGCGGCCCACGTCGGCCGAGTACATCGGCCTCGTCTTCGAGGACTTTCTGGACATCCACGGCGACCGGCGGTTCGGCGACGACAAGGCGGTGATCGCCGGCTTCGCGCGCGTTGGATCCGAGCGCGTCGTCTTCGTCGGCCAGCAGAAGGGGCACACGACCAAGGAGAAGCTCGCATGCAACTTCGGCATGCCGCATCCGGAAGGCTACCGCAAGGCGCTGCGCGCGATGAAACTGGCCGAGAAATTCCAGCTTCCCGTCGTCACGTTCATTGACACCATGGGCGCGTATCCGGGCATCGGGTCCGAGGAGCGCGGCGTCGCGGAGGCGATCGCGGTCAACCTGATGGAGATGTCGCGCCTGCGCACCCCCCTGCTCAGCGTGGTCATCGGCGAAGGCGGCAGCGGCGGCGCGCTCGGCCTGGGCACCGGCGACCGGCTCATCATCTCCGAATACGCTTACTACTCGGTCATCTCGCCCGAGGGCTGCGCCGCGATCCTCTGGCGTTCCGGTGACGACGCCCCCAAGGCCGCCGAAGCGCTCAAGCTCACCGCGAACGACCTCGTCGGGCTGGGCATCATGGACGAGATCGTCCCCGAGCCCCCCGGCGGCGCGCACAACGATCCCGCCCTGATGGCGGAGAACCTGAAAAAGGTCATCTCGCGCGGGCTGGCCGAACTGCTCGCCCTTCCGGTGGACCGTCTGCTGGAATTGCGTTACCAGAAATACCGCCGGATCGGATACTTCCTGGAAGGTCGCAAAGAGGTCAGCCCGGGCCAGCCGGCCGCGCCAACGGCCGCAGCCGCCCGCAAGCCGAGGCGCAAGCCCAACCCCGCCGAAGCCCCTGCTTCCGCCGCAGCCGCGAAGAACGACAAGCCTGCGGCGAACGCCTGACAGCAAGCGGTCAGCGCACCGTCCTTGCCATAATCGTCCTCGTCCTAGCGTTCTCATCCTCGTCTTCGAACGCGCTTAACGAACGTCCGAGGACGAGGATGACGACGAGGACGAGTACGATTGGCGGCTATCCGCGGATTCCCTCAAGGAACCCTTCCAGCCTTCTCGCGCGCACAGGGTGCTGGAGCTTGCGGATGGCCTTCGCCTCGATCTGGCGCACGCGCTCGCGCGTGACGTTGAAGACCCGGCCGACTTCCTCGAGCGTGTACGTGTATCCGTCGCCGATGCCGTAACGCAGCTTGATGATCTCGCGCTCCCGGCGCGTCAGCGTGTTCAGGACCGCCTCGATCTTGTCCTTGAGCATTCCCTGCGAAGCGGCGCTGATGGGCGACTCCGCCGTCTCGTCCTCGATGAAATCGCCGAAGTAGCTGTCCTCGCTTTCGCCGACCGGACGGTCCAGCGAGATCGGGTGGCGCGAAATCTTGAGCACGCGGCGCGTCTCGCCGACGGAGAGCGCCGCGCGGCCGGCGATCTCCTCGATCGAGGGCTCGCGGCCGAGTTCCTGCACCAGGGTCTTCGAGACATTGCGCAGCTTGCTCATCGTCTCGATCATGTGGACGGGGATGCGAATCGTGCGGGCTTGGTCGGCGATGGAGCGCGTGATCGCCTGGCGGATCCACCAGGTGGCATACGTGCTGAATTTGTAGCCGCGCTTATACTCGTACTTGTCCACCGCGCGCATGAGGCCGGTGTTGCCTTCCTGGATCAGGTCGAGGAAGGACATCCCGCGGTTGCGATATTTCTTGGCGATGCTGACGACCAGGCGCAGGTTTCCGGCGGAGAGCCGGCGCTTGGCGTCCTCGTACTCGTCGAAGCGGCGGTCCACGGCCTCGACGCGGCGCAGGAGCGAGCCGGGCTCCTCGACGACCTGCCATTGGAGTTGGTCGAGTTCCTGCTCGGCGCGCTGGAGGCGGTCGGCGTCCTTGCCGGACTTCTGCGCGCGCTCGATCTCCTTCTGGAGGGCGTCCATCCGGTCGGAGATTTCGCGCAGGCGCATCATCAGGTGCTGCACCTTGCGCGTGCGGATGCTGACTTCCTCAAGCAGGCGCACGCCGCGCCGGCGGCGCGTGCGCATCTGCAGCAGGATTGCCACGCGGCGGCGCGCGGCCACGCGCGGGCGCTCCAGCTCGCGGAAGTCCACTTTGTTCCGCTCGAGCATGCGGTTGAGCGTCTTGACGTTCTCGATGAGCCGCTTGGAGATTTCCTCGCGGTCATGTTCCTCGGTCGAGTCGAAGTGCAGCGTGCGGTCGAACGGCTGCTCGCCCTCGCTGACGCCGTCGAGGATCGTCAGGCAATGGCTCAGCACGAAGTCCGATTCGAGCAGCTTGGTGCGGAACCGCTTGCGGGTGATCTCGATCTTCTTCGCGAGGCGGATTTCCTCCTCGCGCGAGAGCAGCGGGATTTCGCCCATCTGCGTCAGGTAGATGCGCACCGGGTCGTCAATCCGCGCGCCCGGCGGCGGTTCGACTTCCTCTTCCCAGGCGCCGGGCGGTTCGACCGGCTCGGCCGGCGCCGCGCGGCCTTCGACATCCGTCTCGTCCACCAGGTCAATGCCCATTTCGTCGAGCTGCATCAGGATCTCGTCAATCTTCTCCGGCGAAACGGTATCGTCGGGCAGGCAGTCGTTGAGCTCCTCGTAGGTCAGGAACCCGCGCTCTTTCCCGCGTTTGAGCAACAACTCCATCGGTGTGGGCTGCTTCTCCATCTAGCCTGTTCCTCCGTTAGAATCGCGATTGATGTCGAACGTCCCACGCGCGCGATGCGCTTCCTGTACGGCGTGCAGCCGCGCGTTCAAGTCCTTCGCGCTCGGCGCGGATGCGGTGGTCACTTTGCGGTGCAGCTCGCCGGCGAGCCGCAGATGGCCGCGCGCCTCGATCTGGCGCAGCAGCCAGGAGCACGTACCGGCGGGATCCGTCGTTGCCGCCGCCGACGGCTCGCGGGCGATCATCTCTTCAACCACGGCTCGAAGTTCCTCCTCCTGCGTCCGGGCCAGCAGTTCCGCAGGCCCGGTTTCCGCCGACGATTCCGCGAGCGTGAACACCCGCTGGACGAGCGCCCGCACCGCGGCATCGTCTAAAGTTTCGATATCGAGATGCTCCCGCAGCAGTGGCACCGTCTGCGGGTACGCCAGCATGAGCGAGAGAAGCTGCCGGTCGTAATCCATCCGCGGCCGGCTCTCCTGCGCCGGCCCCTCGTCCGACCAGGATTGCGGCGCGGCCGCCATCGACTGCAGGCGCTGCTGGAGCAGGTGCTCGTGGACGCCCGTGCGCGTGGCGATCTTGCGGACCTCCTGAAACTGCGCGGTGGAATTCGGCATCAACGCCACCGTCGCCAGCACGTCATCGAGCGCCTTCGTGCCGGCTCCCGGCAGTTCTGCACCCGCCAGCGCGCGCTCGAGCTTGTACGTCACGCCGTCCGGGCTTCCATCCAACTGCGCCAGGAACGCCTCCAGGCCGTGCTGGAGCAGGTACTCGTCCGGGTCCAGCCCGCCCGGCAACGTCGCGACGCGCACCGGCATTTCCTCGGCGGCGAAAGCGTCCACGCTGCGGCTCGCCGAACTCTGCCCGGCGTTGTCCGAATCGAAGAGCAGCACCGCCTCGTCCGCATGGCGCCGCAGCACGCGCACGTGCTCCTGCGAGAGCGCCGTCCCCAGCACCGCCACGGTCCATGTGACGCCGAACTGGTGCGCCATAACCGCGTCCATGTAACCTTCGACGACGACGGCGCAGCGCTTCTCGCGCAGGACAGCGCGCGCCTTGTCGAGCGCGTAAAGCACGCGCCCTTTGGAAAAGAGCGGCGTCTCCGGGCTATTGAGGTATTTCGGCTCCTCGTCGCCGAGGCTGCGCCCGCCGAACCCGATCACGCGGTCCTGGGCGTCGCGGATCGGGAAGATCACGCGGTTGCGGAACCGGTCGTACGCCCGGTCGCTCCGCTCGCTGGTCGCCGTCAGCCCGGCCTTGCGGAGCAGCTCGGCATCGTACTTTTTTCGGCTCGCCGCGTTCACCAGCGAGTCCCACGAATCCGGGCTGAATCCCAGCTTGAACTCCTTGATCGTCTTTTCGCTCAGGCCGCGCTTCTTCAGATACTCGAGCGCCGCCTTGCCGGCCGGGTCGCGGAGCAGCCAGTAATGGAACGCCTCGGCCGCCCACGCGTTCACTTCGTAGAGGCGCTCCTTCTCGCCCGGCGGCGGTGCGTGACCGTCGCGCTCGGGCAGTTCGATGTGCGCGCGCTCCGCCAGCAGGCGAACCGCTTCCATGAAACCGACGCCGTCCGTTTTCATCACGAAGCTGAACACATCGCCGCCCACGCCGCAGCCGAAGCACTTGAAAATCTGCTTCTCCGAATTGACCGAAAACGAGGGCGTCTTTTCCTTGTGGAAGGGGCAAAGCCCGATCTGTCGTCCGGAGCCGGATTTCTTCAGGGGGACTATATTCCGCACGAGCGCAGCAATATCGGTTGCCTGCCGAATGCGGTCAAGCACCTGGTCCGAAACGTAGTTGCTCACCGAGTTCTATGTAAACTCCACTCCGGAGATAGGTTAAGTCGCGCGGCATGCTGGGCACAACCATGTAAGTCTATCCTACAATTTACCTCCTGTCAAATTTCCATAAAATTTATGTGCGACGCGGAGAACCCGCCGACGGGCCGATATCCTGAAGTCGTTATCCGGTAAATCAGGACGTTGTAATGCGTCGTTACGTATTCGTCCTGTCCATCCTGTTATCCCGTCAAAACTAACTTGACGCCCGCAGCGCCGAAGGCCAGAATCTCAAAATGGCCACTTCCGAAAAACGTCGCGCAGCGTTCGCGTACCTCCTCGTCCTGGTCAGCGGCGTTGTCGCCGGCGCGCTGGTCAGCGCGTTTCTCGGCTTCGCCGAACTCCACCCGGCCGCGCCGGTGCACTTTCGAGACCTGGCTTGGCGGTATATCTCACTCGACCGATTTGCCCGGTACGGGATCGGCCTGACAGTCGCCTTTACGCTGATCTGGGGCCTGACGAACTATTATATTCATCGCCGAACCGGCGCGCCGCTGTCCGGGTTGCTCCTTTGGGATGGAATCCGCTTCCTCGCGGGCGCGCCGCTCATCGCGGCGCTGGTCGCATTCGGGCCGATCAGCGGCCGGCCGCGCTTCCTGAACGACGTCGGACTCCTTTACCTCGTGCTCCTCGCGTGGAAACTGTATCCGTTCCTCAAGGCTGCCCTTTTTTCGAGGGCGTCGGTTCGGCGGCGCGACGTGTGGATCGCGGTGCTGGCGATCGGCCTCGGCTTCTTCCTTCTCGACCACCCGAGGCCGCTCGACGGCGACGAGCCGCACTATCTCGTTTACGCGGACAGCCTGATGCGCGACCGCGACGCCGATCTGCGCAACAGCTACGATTCGCGCATCACCGGCCGATTCGCCAACGGCCTGACTCCCGACGGCCAGACCGTCGTCGTCACGAATCCGGAGACAGGAAAAAGTTTTCTTCGCCCGTACCACTATCCCGGCCTGCCGGTTCTGATCCTGCCGGGCTACGCCGCGGCCGGCGCCTGCGGCGCGAAGATAGTGGTGCTGCTGCTGACGGCGGCCGGCTTGACGGGTCTGTTCGTCCTGCTCCGGAACATCGGGGTGAACGCCGCCGTGGCGGCGCGCGGCGTGGCCTTTCTTGCCTGCACCTCGCCGTTCATCACGTACGGACTGCAGATCTATCCGGAGATGGCCGCCGCGGCCGGCTTGGTCTGGGGCATGGTTCTGCTGACGGACGAACGGTTCGAAGGCGGCGCCGCGCTGGCCGTCGGTGCGCTCGCCGCCGCGCTGCCCTGGCTGCACATCCGTTACGCGCCGCTGAGCGCCGCACTTTTGCTCATCGCGCTGGTCCGTTGCCGGTTTAGCGCGGGGAAACTGCCCTCCCTGATCCTGCCCGTGCTCGCCTCCGCCGCCGCGCTCCTGGGCTTCTATCACGCTGTCTACGGCGCGTTCAGTCCGGCGCCGATCAGCGCGCTGCCGGACCGATTCTCTTTCTGGGCGTCGCTTTCGTGGCGTCGCTCAGTCACGTATCTCTGCGCCCTCTTCCTCGATTCGCAGGGCGGCGTGATCGCGTATGCGCCGGCGCTGCTCCTCGCGCCGATGGGCGCCGCCCTGCTTTACCGGCGCGACCGGCGGCTCATGGCGGTGCTGATGCTGCCCGTCGCGCTGGAGACGGTGCTGATCGCCGCCGGCTGGCGGAGCTGGCACGGCGATTGGTCCCCGCCCTCGCGGTTCATGGCCTGTGTCTGCCCGCTGCTGGGCGCCCTTGCGATCGTGGCTTATGAGCGCTGCCTCGGGAACGCCTGGCTGCGGCGGTTATGCCACGCGCTGCTGGCCGTCGGCGCGCTGCTCGGGGCGTTGATGATCGCGGACCCGGAGGCGATGTACAACATGCACCAGGCCTGGAGCATCCCGGCCATCAGCCAGAGCTACCCGCTGATCCCGATCGGCTGGTTCTTCCCCAACTATGCCGACCTCGGCGCGCGGACCGTTGCGCTGACCGCGGTCTGGATCGCCGCCATCGCCGCGCTGACGTGTTACTGCATGTTCACCACGATGACACGCAATTCCACCACGACGACACGACGGGCGCGACGAACGCTCCACGACGAACATTAAAGCAACGGATTGCCGTAACAGCAGTTCCGTCGTGATCGTAATGTCGTCGTCGCGAGCTTGCAGTAACTCGTTATGTGGAAGTTCGTAGTGTCCGTAGTGTCGTCGTGGTGAGCTTAAGGCGTTCGTTGCGAGCCGGCCTGATTTTTCAACGGCGCCCCGACCTGATATAATCCGGCACCTGATATTGCATGGAGAGTCTCTGCGCACATGGGAAAGATCGAAAAAATCTCCGCGCCGCGCGGCATGCCGGATGCGCTTCCGAGCGACATGCCGCTGCTCCGCCTCATCGAGGAGACCGCGCACCGCGTCTTCCGAATCTACGGCTATGAGGAAATCCGCACGCCGATGTTCGAGGAGACGCGCCTCTTCGTCCGAGGCATCGGCGAGGCGACCGACATCGTCGAGAAGGAGATGTACACCTTCGCGGATACCGGCCGCGATCCGGCGGCGTCCGGCGACTCGATCACGCTCCGGCCCGAAGGGACCGCGCCGGTCGTGCGCGCGGTGGTCGAGCATGAGTGCCTCAAGCAGCAAGGTTTCTGGAAGCTCTACTACGTCGGCCCGATGTTCCGCAAGGAGCGCCCGCAGGCCGGCCGGCTGCGGCAATTTGAGCAGATCGGCTGCGAGGCGGTCGGCTCCGGCGAGCCGGCCGTGGATGCGGAGAGCATCCTGCTGGCCGCGCGGTTCTTCAATGAAGTCGGATTGCCCGGCGTGCAGGTCAAGATCAACACGATCGGTTGCCCGAACTGCCGGGCGGCCTATCGCGACGTGCTCCGCCGGCTCCTGGCGCCGCGCCGCGCCGACCTCTGCGAGGATTGCCGGTCGCGCTTCGACCGGAACGTGTTCCGCGTGCTCGACTGCAAGAACCCGGTCTGCCGCGAGATCGCGCGCGCCGCGCCGCCGATGCGCGATCACCTCGACGCGGACTGCCGGGCGCACTTCGATGCGGTGACGGCGCTCCTGGCGCAAGCCGGCCTCGCGTTCAAGGTGGACGATCACCTCGTGCGAGGGTTCGATTATTACACGCGGACGGTCTTCGAGCTTTCGCATTCCGCCCTGGGCGCGCGCGACGCGGTCTGCGGCGGCGGTCGGTACGACAATCTCGTCGCCGAGCTCGGCGGGCCGCCGGCCGGGTGCGTCGGGTTCGCGGTGGGCGTCGTGCCGACGCTTCTGGCGCTCCAGAAGCAGAACATCGCCCAGGCGCTTCCGACGGCCGCGGGCGCGGATGCTTATCTCATCGCCGTCAACGACGAGGTTCGCACGGACATCTTCCGCATGGCGGAGAAACTCCGCGCGACGGGAATCCGCGCCGAAATGGACTACGAGCGCCGCAGCCTCAAGGCGCAGATGCGCTCCGCGAACAAATGCCGCGCGCGCTACGCGATCTTCGTCGGCCCGGATGAACTCGCCGCCGGAAAGCTCAAACTCAAGGCAATGGCCACCGGCGAGGAAAAGCTTGTAACCCTGGAAGAACTTGTCGCGATGATCAAAGCCGAAAAAAGCCAATAGGAGACAGCATGGTCGGCACGCGTCGCACACACACCTGCGGGGAACTGAACGCTTCGCACGCCGGCACGGAGGTCGTGCTTTGCGGCTGGGTCTTGACGGTCCGCGACCACGGCGGGCTGCTCTTCGCGGACCTCCGCGACCGCTACGGCGTCACGCAGGTCGTCTTCAGCCCGGAGAACGCCGCCCTGCACGAGCGCGCGGCGGCGCTGCGGAACGAGTTCGTCATCTCCGTCCGCGGCCGGGTCGCCGCGCGCCCGCAGGGCATGGAGAACCCGAAACTCGCCACCGGCGGCATCGAGGTCCACGCAGCCGACATGGACATCCTCAACAAGGCCGAGACGCCGCCGTTCGAGATTGACGCCGCCGACGTGGCGACGGAGACGCGGCTGAAGTACCGCTACATGGACCTGCGCCGCGCCGAGATGCAGCGCAACTTGATCTTCCGCCATCGGCTGATCCAGTGCATCCGCCGCTACTTCGACGAGCACGGCTTCATTGACATCGAGACGCCGATCATGATCCGCAGCACGCCCGGCGGCGCGCGCAATTTCCTCGTGCCCAGCCGCCTCAACGTCGGCTCGTTCTACGCGCTGGCCGAATCGCCGCAACTGTTCAAGCAGATCCTCATGGTCGCGGGCATGGACCGCTATGTCCAGATCGTGAAGTGCTTCCGCGACGAAGACCTGCGCTCCGACCGCCAGCCGGAGTTCACGCAACTGGACGTGGAGATGTCCTTCGTGGACCAGGACCAGATCGTTGCGCTGATTGAAGGGATGATGGCGCGCATTTTCCGCGAGCTGCTCGGGCGCGAGGTCCGGACGCCCTTCCGGCGGTTCAGCTACGCCGAGGCGATGGCCCGTTACGGCACCGACAAGCCTGACCTGCGCTACGGCATGGAGTTCCACGATGTGACCGAAATCGCAGCGCAGAGCGAGTTCAAGGTGTTCCGCTCCGCCGCGGGCGCGGGCGGCAAGGTGCTGGGAATCTGCGCGCCGGGCGGCAATTCACTCCCGCGTCGCGGGCTGGATGAATTGACCGAGTACGTCGGCCGTTTCGGCGCGAAAGGCCTGGCCTGGGTGCGCGTCGAGGAAGCCGGCTTCAATTCGCCGATCGCCAAGTTCATCTCTGCGGAACTCCAGGCGAAGATTCGCGCCGCCATGGGCGCGCGGCCGGGCGATCTGCTCTTCTTCATCGCCGACCAGGCGTCCGCGGCCCAGACCGCGATGAACGAACTCCGGCAGGAAGTCGCGCGCCGCCTGAACCTGGTCCCGAAGGACGCCTTCGAGTTCTGCTGGGTGCTGGATTTCCCGCTGCTGGAGTGGAACGAGCAGGAGAAACGCTGGGACGCGCGGCACCATCCGTTCACCTCGCCGCAGGAGGCGGACCTGACGACGCTGGAGTCGCAGCCCGGCCTCGCCCGCGCCAAGGCCCACGACGTGGTGCTCAACGGCGTCGAAGTCGGCGGCGGCAGCATTCGAATCCACGACCCGGAAGTGCAGCAGCGCGTCTTCCGGCTGCTCAACATCAGCGATGAAGAGGCTCGGGCGAAGTTCAGCTTCCTGCTCGACGCCCTGAAGTTCGGCGCCCCGCCGCACGGCGGCATCGCCCTCGGCATAGACCGGCTGGCAATGCTGCTGCTCGGGCTGGACACGATCCGCGACGTGATCGCGTTCCCGAAGACGCAGCGCGGCGTGGACCTGATGACGCAGGCGCCCAGCCCGGTGGATGCGCGCCAACTTCGCGAACTGGGGATCAAGCTGGAATGAGCGTATTACATCTGAACGAGAGGACTGGCGCATGAGCCGACCCGGCCGACGCGCGCGGCTTGCTCTGCGGCTTTCGTGCGGCTTCTTCTGTCTCCTTCTCGTCACCGGCTGCGCCTCGACGGGCGTGGCCCGTTCCGACGGGACCGCTCAGTGGTCGGGCCTCGGCCTGACGCTGAAGCTGCCTCCGGGCGGCTGGCAGATCGAGCCCCAGGGCGAAAACGCGGTGCTCTTCAAGCCGCAAGGCCGCGCCGGGAATCTCCTTATCGAGCGCGTGAAGACGCGGCCGAAGGAGCCGGAATGGCTCGCGTTGAAAAAACTCCTGTCCTCCTTCGACGCGAAGAAAGAAATCTCGCAGCGCGCGGAGCGTTTGCCCAACGGCGAATCGGCGCTCCGTGCGGAGTTCGACGTCCAGGTCACCGGCGGCGGAACGCGCCTGGTGGCGTACCTGATCCCGCGCGCCGGCTTCACCTACGAAATCATCGAATGGAACGTCGGTCGCGACGAGCTGGCCGAACGCTTCCTGGCCGGCCTAGCGCCCGCGGCGAAGTCCGGCCCGGTCCCGAGGACGCCATGAGAAGCCTGCTGGCCTGGCTCGGAGAAGCGCTGCTGGAGCCGCTCAACCACCTCGGCGGCGTGGCGATGCTCACCCTCGCCTTCCTGCGCCGGGTCTTTCATCGTCCGTTCGAACGCGCAGCGTTCGTCGCCGAGCTCCAGCGCATCGGCTACGAGTCCATCAACGTCGTCGGGTTGCTCGGCCTGTTCACCGGCATGGTGATGGTCGTGCAGACCGGCGAGACCATGAAGCGCTGGGGCACCGAGGCGTACGTCAGCGAGGGCGTGGCGCTGGTCATCCTGCGCGAACTCGGGCCGGTGCTGGCCGCGTTCCTCGTCGCGGGCCGGATCGGGTCGGGCATCGCCGCGGAAATCGGCGCCATGGCCGTCAGCGAACAGATAGACGCCATGAAGTCGCTGGGCGCCGACCCGGTCAAGAAACTCGTCGTGCCCAAGGTGCTCGCGGGCATGGTCTGCCTGCCGCTGCTGGCGGCGCTGGCGGACGTGATCGGCATCCTCGGCGGCATGGTCATGGCGATGTCGATGCTGAACGTGCCGCCGGCGTTTTACTTCAGCCGGATACAGGAAGAGGTGACGATCGGCGATTTCATGAGCGGTTTCATCAAGACGATTGCCTTCGGCGGGATCATCACCATGGTCGCGTGCCTTTACGGCCTGCGCACGACCGGCGGCACCGTCGGCGTCGGCCGGAGCGCGACGCAGAGCGTCGTCATGAGCTGCATCCTCATTCTGGCGGCGGACCTGATCATGACCAGCGCCCTCGTCGCCATCTTTGGCAGCGGGCGAATATGACCGAAGAGAGCCACAGCAACGTCGCTGCGCCGGCCGCGCCGGCAACGACCGCCGCCGTCGAGCTGCGAGACGTGCGGATGACCTTCGGCGGCAAAGTCGTCCATAACGGCGTGAACCTCTCCGTGCGCGACGGCGAGATCATGACCCTCGTCGGCGGCAGCGGCCAGGGCAAGACCGTCCTGCTCAAGGAGATCATCGGCCTGCTGCTGCCCGACTCGGGCGAGGTCTTCGTCCACGGCCGCGAGGTGACCCGGATGAACTCGTTCGAACTGCAGGAGGTCCGCCGCGAGGTGGCCATGGTGTTCCAGGGCAGCGCCCTGTTCGATTCGATGACTGTCGCGGACAACGTCGCCTACGGCGTCCTCGAGCGCAACCCCGACATGCCGGCGGACCGGTGGATGAAAATCGTCTCCGAGAAACTCGGCCTCGTGGACATGCCCGGGACGGAAGCGCTGATGCCGGCGGAGCTCAGCGGCGGCATGAAGAAGCGCGTCGCGCTCGCCCGGGCGCTGGCGCTCGAGCCGAAGATCATCCTCTACGACGAGCCGACCACCGGCCTCGATCCGGCGAACGTGCGCCGCATCAGCGCGCTCATCGTCAAAACGCGGCAGATGCTCGGCGTCACCAGCATCATGGTCACGCACGACCTCCAGGCCGTTGAGGCCGTCACCGACCGCCTGGCCATGCTCGACCAGGGCCGCATCATCGCCGTCGGGACGTGGAAGGAGATGGAGGCGTGCCGGATCCCGCGTGTATGCCAATTCCTCGCGGGCGAAGTCGAAGATTGAGCTTTTCAATAGGGAGCGGCTGCGATGCCTAGGGAACATTACAATTCGGTCCGAGCCGGCCTCTTCGTCGTCATCAGCGGCATCATTATCATCCTGATCATCCTGGCGCTCGGCCAGCGCTCGCACCTCTTCACCCGCCAGTACTCGCTCACGGCCACCTTCCAGAACGCCGGCGGCCTGATCTCCGGCGCGTCCGTGCGCGTGGCCGGCGTCAACGCCGGAACCGTCCGCCACATCCAGATCATGCGCGAGCCCTCCGGCGAGGCGAGGGTCCAATTGGACTTGAGCCTCGGCAGGGTCTACCAGGCCGACATCCGCGACGATTCGGTCGCCACGATCCGGAGCCTGGGACTCCTCGGCGATAAGTACGTCGAAATCAGCCTCGGCTCCGAAAACGCGCCCTCGCTTCCGGACGGCGCGACGATCAAGAGCCAGGACACCGTGGACTACTACCAGATCGCCGACGAGGCCCGTGAAACGTTCCGGCGGGCCAACGAAATTGCCAAGGAAATCATTGACGTGCTCAGCCAGTTGGACAAGGCCACCCTGGTCAAGAACCTGGACGCGGCCGCGGCATCGCTGAGCCAGATCCTCACCAACGCGGAAAAAGGCCCGAGCCTGCTTCATTCTCTGGCGTACGACCCGGAGCTGCCGAAATCGCTCGATGACCTCCGCGCCGCCGCGAAATCGTTGCGCTCCACGGCTGAGGAAGTGGAGTCCGGCAAAGGCGGCCTGGGCGAGTTGATCCACGGCGAGAAGCTCTCCAACGCGCTCACGGAATTCGCCGACGCGGTGGACTCCGCCAAGGCAATCCTGAAGGAAGTGGAAAAAGGCGACGGCGCCGCGCACGCGGTCATCTACGACAAGGCCGAGCGCCAGTCGCTCGACCAGCTCGCCGCCGCCATAGACAAGCTGAACGCCGCCATGAGCGACATCCGCGACGGCAAGGGTTCGCTCGGACTGCTCATCGCCGACCCGAGCCTGTGGGAAAGCCTGCAGCGCCTGCTGTCCAGCGCCAACGAGAGCAGCCTTCTGAAATTCCTCGTCGAGCGCAGCCTCAAGGACAATCCGAAGCCATGAATATCCAAGGAGAACCAGCGATGCGGACGTGGGCTGCCGTGCTGACGGCTGTCGCGCTTTTCTGGGCTGCAGGCTGCACCACCGTCGGGATAGATTCCATACCTCAGGGCGCCAAAGTTCTCGTGGATGGCAAATGGAATGGAGCTGTCACGCCCGTCAATGTGCCCGTCAGGGACCTCCCGCGCGGCACTCACACAATAACGGTGGAAAAAGAAGGATATAAAATGGTCTCTCCGCCGCCGCAGGTCACCATTTCCACCGACGGCAACTGGATTCTGATGACCTGCATCCCGCCGGCGGGACCCTTGGCTATATTACCGGCCGAACTGTGCGGCAATCTCTGGAAGAAAGCGGAGGACAGTCACGGCCAAATCAGCTTCGGCCAAATGTGCCTCGCCCTGGACACGTCCGTCCTCCTCAAGGAAAGCCCGGATCCCGCGCAGCCTGCGGCCGGCACGGCCCCGGAGCGTCTGATCCGCTGCCTCGGCGCAAGGAATGACCCTTTCGATGTGCCCTTCATCATCAACGTCCATGACGCAGTACTCGGCGAGGCCGTCGCCGACCTCGTTGCGCAGGTCAACGGAGCGCGGCTCAATACGGGTGTCATAAAAAGCGGAGTGCTTTATTTCTCGGCCGTCGAAGTGACCATAGACAAGGATGCCGTCGGTCGGGTCACCTGCAATCTTCCCTGCACGACCTTCAAGGCCGCGCTGGACGCCTTTCTGCTCCCTAATCGCTGTACCTGGACCTGCACCAAAGAACAGAAAAACGAAAAAGCCCCCATGGCCTATGTTTACAAAATCCGCGTCTCCCGCGACGTCGAGAGAGCCGAGGCCGCTGAGATTTCCCGCATGAAACCGGACCTTCGCAAGCTGCTCGTGTCGGAAGAGTCGTCCCTCACCGTCGCCCGCTGGAGAAACGAGATGCTCGTGGACGCGAAGAAGCAGCAACTGCCCGCGCTGCTCCGCGATTCGAAGAACGCCGAGTTGATAGACCTCGCCGGCAAGATCGAGCACACGATCCTGGACTGCGCCCGCGCCCGCGAGGCGCTCAAGGACCAATCACAACGCGCCGCTGAACCCGCCGCCCAGCCCGGCGCCCCGCCCCAGGTGAATGAACAGCGGGAACTTTCCCTGGTATTGAAGGAGCGCATCGAACTCCTGGCGCCGATCCTCGACGCGATCAATGCCGAGATCGCTACTCGAAGCAAGTAATGCGAACTTGCCTATAAAACTGTTGACGACATCCCCGTCTGTCGCTATCATCAGTCCGGTATTGGACGTCTTGAACCGCGCATCCGCCGCTTCTTGAGGGGCCGTCATGGAAGCGTCGCGTACGAAAGAGACTCTCGAAAAACTCCTCTCTCCGATTGTAATCCTCGACTCGCAGCGGAATATCTGCTTCATGAACGGCGCAGCCCGGCGCCTGCTCCCCGAAGGGCTCGATCTGCGGCTGGCGGCCTTCGTCCGCAGCAACCTGGAAACGGGGCCGATCACCCAGGTGCATTTCAAGCTCCAGAACGGGCATGACCTGGTCCTCAAGCTCCGGCTCGGCGAGATCGAATGGCTCGGCGAAAAAGCGATGCAGGTCTCGGTCTCGAACGTGACGCCCTACCTGGCCATGATCCAGGATTTGCAGAAAGAGCTGCTGACGCAGAAGCAGGCGCCGGAGGAACTCGCGGCGCATAGACAGGCGCTGGCCAAGCTCCAGGCGGAACTTGCAGACGCGTCCGCCGCCCGCGCCAAGGCGCAGGAAAACCTGGACCTCGTCACGCAGGAAAACGCCCGGCTTCAATCGGACCTTGCCCGGGCCGCGCGCGAGCGCGAGGGATCGAAAGAATCTCTGGCCGAGGAACTGGAGCAGGCCCGCTCGGAGAATACGCTGGAAGCGGACAAGTCGGCCGAAGCTCGCCGGGCATGGGAAACCGAGCGCGCCGGGTTCGTGTCGGGCGCCGCCGCGCTGGCCGCCTCGCTCGAACTGGCGCACCAACAGACCGAGGCGGAAATCTCGCAGCGCAGGCAGGCGCAAGCCGATCTCGAAAAGGCCCGCGCCGCCGCGTCCGCGTCCGAACAGGTCCATTCCACGCTGCGCGAGGAATTGGCGGCGCTTCGGCGCGACCTGGAGCGGCTCAGCGCCCGCGCAGAGGAGAAATCCTCGCAGGTCGCGCAACTCCTCGAAGAGAACAAGCGCCTGGCGCAGGACCTCGCCGGCCGCGCCTCGCGCGAAAGTGAATTGGCCGCGACGCGCGACGCTCTCGAAGCAAAAGCCGAGGCGCTCGCCCGTCAACTCGCGTCCGCCTGGCAGGAAACCGCGCGCGCCGTCAGCGAAGCTCACGCGCATGAATCGGAGTCCGCCCAAGCCAACGCCGCGCTTGCCGCGTCGCTCGAACAGGCCCGGCGGCAGACCGAGGCGGATGCCTCGCAGCGCACGCAGGCGCAGGCCGATCTCGACAAGGCCCGCGCCGCCGCGGCCGCATTCGAGCAGGCCCATTCCAAGTTGCGCCAAGAATTCGAGGCGCTCCGGCGCGACTCGGTACAGTTGAGCGCCCGCGCAGAGGAGAAGTTCTCTCAGGTCGCGGCGCTCCGCGAAGAGAATAAACGGTTGGCGCGGGACTTGGCCGACCGCGCCCCGCGCGAAAGCGAATTGGCCGCGTCGCGCGACGCCCTCAAAGCGAAAGCCGAGGCGCTCGCCGGTGAACTCGCGACGGCCCGCCGGGAAACCGAGCGCGCAGTCAACGAAGGCCGCGCGCATGAATTGGAGTCCGGCCGAGCCACCGAAGCGCTCGCCGTGCAGGTCGAGACGCTCCAATCCGAACTCTCCGCCGCCACGGCCGAATGCGAGAAATTGCGGCGCGAAACCGCCGATCGGCTTGCCGCCGACTCGTCCGTCCGCGCCGAGATGAACGCGGAGATCGCCAAACGACAATCGCTGGAGAATGAGACCGCCGCACTGCGGCAGGATCTGGACGCCGCAGAGCAGGCCCGGTCGGAATTGGCCCAGAGGCTCGAGACGCTAAGAGGCAAAGCGCGCGGCCATGCTGAGGCGCTCGCCCGCGCGCGCGAGGAAACGGCCGATGCCCTCAGGCTCGCGGAGGTCCGGCAGGCCAAAGCCGCAGAGGCGCAGGCTTCGGCGGCGCGCGAACTGGAACTGACGACGGGCAAATCGGCCGAAGCCCGCCGTGCATGGGAAACCGAACGCGCCGGGTTTGTGTCACGCGCCGCCGCGCTGGCCGCCTCGCTCGAACAGGCTCGGCAGCAGAACGAGGCCGAAGCCGCGCAGCGCCGGCAAGCGCAGGCCGACCTCGAGAAGGCCCGCGCCGCCGCCGCCGCATCCGAGCAGACCCATTCCAGGTTACGCCAGGAATTGGAGGTGCTGCAGCACGACCTGGAGCATCTGGGCGCCCGCGAAGAGGAGAAATCCTCGCACGTCGAGGCGCTCCTCGAGGAGAATAAGCGCCTGGCGCGGGAGCTGACCGAGCGCGCCGCGCGCGAAAGCGAATTGGCCGCGGCGCGCGAGACGCTCCAATCTGAACTCTCCGCCATTACGGCCGAGCGCGAGGAATTGCGGCGCGAAAACGCCGACCGGCTTGCCGCCGACTCTTCCGTCCGCGCCGAGATGAATGCGGAGATCGCCAAACGGGAATCGCTGGAGAAGGAGATCGCCGCGCTGCGGCAGAATCTGGCTGCCGCAGAACAGGCCCGATCGGATTTGGCCGAGAAATTTGAGACGCTGAAAAAAGAAGCCCAAGGCCATGCCGAGGCGCTGGCCCGCGCGCGCGAGGAAGCGGCCGAGGCCGCCAGGTCCGCGGAAGCCCTGCAGACCGAAGCCGCAGAGGCGAAAGCTTCGACCGCGCGGGAACTGGAACAGGTCCGCGGCGAATTGAGCCGCCGCATGGACGAAGCGCTCGTCTCGGAGAAAGCCTGGGCGCAGGAGCGAGCCGAGCTTCAACGCGGCGCGAAAGAAAGTCTGGAAGAGGCGGTCGCGCGGACGGCTGAGGAGCTGCGGCGCCTGCGCCTGAAACTCGACGCGGAAGTCCAGGCGCGCCGCGTCGCGCACAAAAAGATGGCGCAATTTCAACGGGAGATGGCCGGCTACCGGCAGAACCACCACAATCCGGCCACGCTGCGCGAGACGGAAGAACAGCTCGCCAAGCGGCTCCAGGAGTTGGTCGCGGCGGAGGAGCAAGTCCGCAACCTCACCCAGGAGTTACGCGCCGCCCGCGCGGCGAATGCCCAGCAGGACGAGCGCGCGCAGAAGCTCCGCTGGTTCGCGGACGAACTGAAGAAGAAATGAGGCGCCCTGCTTCTTCATCGAGCGCAGCCTCAGGGATAAGCCGAAGCAACGAGTGAGGTTGCCTTTGCACCTCGCCGCCCATGGCCGCGCAACCGCAATCTATAAACCGGCGGATGCGCTAGTTCTTCCATTCTGTGTGAGGGTAAATGTGCACGGTGCCTTGTTCGCCGATTGAAATGAAAACCGAGCCGTCGTTTCTGGTCGTCAGCACTTTCCTTTTCCCCGCGTAACCGACGACATCGCATCCCAGAGAGCGCTCCTCGTACCATTTCGTCGCGGCGGTGTTCTTGTTGTCCTGTTCCAGCGGCTTGTCGGAAATGATGCAGAGCTTCGGCACCATCCAGGAGAGCAGAGATTCGCAGCAGCCGTCCGCGCGACCGTGATGCGGGACTTTGAAGATCGTTGTGCCGGCCGTGGCGGCGACGAAGTCCTTCCTCGTCGTCAGAAGTGACTCCCACCCTTTTGCGGGCAAATCCCCTCCGCAGAGTATCGTCACGCCCTGGTAACTGAGGATCGTAACCAGGCTCGCCGTGTTGGGGTCGTCGGGGTCAACGTGGGCAGGAGGCCACACTTTGTAAAGGAACCCGTTGGGCTCACGCAGAAGAAACGGAAGGGAAGGCTTCGATTGCTGGAGTTGCCGGAGGATGTCTATCTTGCACTGGTCGCCTTTTTTCCACCCGATCGCTTTGTCCGAAAATCCGGCCACGTCGGGGCACGTGAAGGAAAGAAATGGCTTCTTTGAAATGGCGACGATGTCATCAAAATGGTCCGTATGCGGATGTGAAATCTGCAGTTCCGAAATCTTCGGGACGTTGCGGAGAAAAGTCGAAGGGACGACCTGATCGCCGGTCCCGACGTCAATGACCAGGGTGGCGCCGTTCGGCGTTACGGCATAGACGAAATCGCCATGGCCGACGTTGAGAAAAGCGACTTTCAGTTCATGCATTGGCGTCTCCTCCGATCGAGCCCTGCATCGTGTCGGAAACAGCCAATCGAAGATACGCACGAACCGGTTGATAAAGCTATTATATACGCAAATACGTGGAATGCAAGGGTTTTTTGCCCGCGGAACAGGGCTAGAGCCTGTTTTCAGCCCTTCCTGATCTCTTCGCCCATGGCCGAGACCAGTTCCGCCAGGTCGGAGTCCTTCTTCAGCGTCTCCTCGATGCGGGCGGCGGCGCTGATGACGCTGCTGTGGTTGGCCGCGCCGAAGTGGGAGGCGATTTCGCGGCAGGACATCGGGGTGAATTTGCGCGCGAGGTACATGCAGAGCTGGCGCGGGAGCCGCACGGCGCGCTTCCGCCGGCGCTTGCGCAGGTCCGCCGCGTCCAGGCTGTAATGGCGCGAGACGACGCGCTCGACCACGTCGAGCCCGGAATGCGCCTCCGTTTCGTGGTGCGCTTCCGTGAGCGCCGTGCGCGCCAGGTTCACGTCAATCTTCTCGCCGGTCAGCCCCGCGTACGCCAGGATCAGCGTCGTGGCGCCGGTCAGGTCGCGCACGCTGCCCTCGAACCCGCGCGCGACGTAGCGCACGACGTCCTCCGGCAGCCGGCGCGCCTGCTGCTGGAGCTTGATCTTCATGATCGCCACGCGCGTCGAGAAATCCGGCGGCGCCATCCGCACCACCATGCCGCTGGCGAACCGGTTCACCAGGTTCTGCTTGATCTTCGAGAGCATCTTCGGGTGCACGTCGCTCGCCAGGACGAACTGCCGGTTCCCG
>Ga0187876_1000113_pt1 | contig 80125 bp, 64 predicted proteins | sample June2016WEW_17_4_FD_133000 | JGI IMG/M metagenome (GOLD analysis project Ga0187876, IMG submission 133000) | Peatland microbial communities from SPRUCE experiment site at the Marcell Experimental Forest, Minnesota, USA - June2016WEW_17_40 | ecosystem: Environmental > Terrestrial > Soil >... | reverse complement strand
CCTGGAATCGCCGGATGAATCGCGCCCGCACCAAGATCAACTGGAAATTCGACCGCAAGGCTGCCCGTTGCAAGTTCGGCTACAAGAAGAAGAACGTTTCTAAGCGGTCAAAGACCTAGTGGGGCAGGTGAATGTGGATAAGCCGAAGTCCTCACGATCCGTGTTCCGAAGGGTGGCGGTGGTCATGTGCATACGGGACGCAAGGCACCGGCGGCGAAAGACCGCCGGCGCTACGAAGAAACGCAGCGGCGCTGCGGCAGCGCCGGCGGTCTTTGCCCTCCGGTGCCTTTTCCCGCCCTTGTCCGCCGCCGAGAATATGCGCAGCCGTGTCTCTGAAACGAGCAACTATTTCTTCCTTTTTGCCACCAGCCTTCCCAAGTCCAACAAATGCAGCGGCTTAAAAGCCTTCTTCGACCATCGGCAGGCGTCCGAGAATTCGACTCCGACGAAGAAACCGATCTCGCGGTAAACGCAGTAACGAACGAAACCGGCGAAGCTCTGCTTCGGGCAATCCCAATGAACTTCGGTGCCCAGAGGAACGGCGGTTTCCAGTTGCAGGCAGGCGCCGGAAGGGGAGATATCCTCCAGCAGCGCCAGGGCGCGCTGCGATCCTTTTTGGGCGTCCTGCCAGCGGATTTCCACCATATCCGCGCACATCATCCGGGCTTCCCTACGCTGATCCTGCATGCAATTCTCTTATCGGCGGTTGATGCTGTTCGCTTTACAGGCAGGACGATCGGTCGTAGACGCGACGGGCCGGGCATGCCCGGCCCCTACAGGTCCCGCTGTAGGGTGGAGGAATGCCTCGACCGCTGGAATTTCGCGGATGTAACTTCGGATTTGGCATATTGCGGCAGGCCAACAAGGCAGCCCCATTTGGGTGGGCAGGGCGAGTCGCCGCCGAAGGCTCGGAAATGTGGAGACGCGACGGGCCGGGCATGCCCGGCCCCTACAAGAGCCGCTGTAGGGTGGAGATGACCGTCGGCCACCTCCCTGACGGTCACGGCTCTGCGAGAGCGGCTGGTACGGTTATTTCCCTCCGGACTTCAGTCGATGCGGTTCTTGAAAGTGGAGGCGCGGGGGCGACACGGATGAAACCGCACCCCGGCTTATTCCCATCTATACTATAAGGTCAAGGAGTTAAGACGTGAGCCCAAACTCAATTTATGCGCCGCCCCCGCCTCAGCGATCGGGTCTGGCCATTCCGCTGCTGACCGGAGGCCTGATCGCCATGGTAGCAGCCAACATTTTCCTTTACGTGCAACTGGACCACTTCCGCACTGACACGGCGCAAAAGATGGATAAGCTGACGGCGTCGGTGGCCAGCATGCGTGACGCCTCCTCGGTCAGCACGGCCGCCCAGGCGCGGCACATCGAAGCGCTGAAGGAGGAGCTGGCGAGTGCGAACGAGCAGGCGCGGACGATGTCCAGCCAGGCGAAGGTGGAAATGCAAGCTCATGCCGACAAGTTGGCCAAGCAGCTTGAGGCGGAACAAGCCAAAATGCAGCAGCAGGTTTCCGGCCAGATCAGCGACGTTAACCAGTCGGTGACGCAGGCCAATGCCAAGATCGCCGACGTCTCGACGGACCTGGGCAGCGTTAAGTCGCAAGCCGCCATGACACAGAGCCAGCTTGACAAGACCATCGCCGATCTCAAGTCCGTCACCGGCGACATGGGCGTGCAAAGCGGGCTGATCGCCACCAACGGCCGCGAACTGCAGGCGCTGAAGATGAAGGGCGAACGCAACTATTTCGACATCAAGCTGGGCAAGACCAAGAAGCCGGTGCGCTTCGCCGACATATCGCTGCAGTTGAAGAGCGCCGACCGCAAGCGGAATAAATACACCGTCAACGTGCTGGCGGACGACAAGCTATATGAGAAGAAGGACAAGAACGCCAACGAGCCGGTGCAGTTTTACACCGCGAAGAGCGGCCACGCTCCCTACGAACTGGTAATCAACCAAATCAACAAAGATCAGATTGTCGGCTATCTGGCGACACCGAAAGACGCTGCATCGCGATAGAGGCGGGATCGCAGCGCTTGCAAGGGTAGCCTCACGCGCGGGCGATGGCGCGGGAGCTTGACGCGTCTCGCTACCCAGTTTGGAGCGAAAAAGCCGCTGGATGCAGAGCCGCCGGTCAGTTGGCGCTGGCAGCAGCGGTCTGGGCGGCGAGGCGTGCGCGGACTGCTTTCATGCGCTCCCGCATGGCGGCGACCCGCTGGCGGCCGTCGGGGAGGGCATCGATCAAGCGTTCCAGGTTGGCAAGGTGGCTCGGCCCGAACGTGGCCCTCAGTTCGGCCAGGAACGGCTCCACTTTCAGGAAGGCGCCGATGTGCTCGCCGTTGGTGTCGTTGAACAAGGCGAGGCTGATGGCTCCATGGTTGACCAGCGCCGCGGCCATTTCCCAATAGGTCCATACCATCCGCACATATGCGCTGTGCTCACCGAACAGCGCCTTCGTGATGTCCTCCATCGATTCGGGATTGAAGTCGCGAAAATACCAGTCGCGCGCCTTGCGCACGGTCGCTTCCCGGCGCAAATCGTAAAGCTTGAGGATCAGATCGGCTTCTTCATGTTTTGACATACAGGCTCCCCCTACTGTTGCCTCGGATTGCAAAGGCCTGCAAACCGGCGGTCGCAGTGCGATCATAGCAAATCCGCGCTGCGGGCTGCGGGGCAGAACGCGATTCCCTTCGGTAAACCATTGACCAGGAGCGCATGACGGCGGCCGTCACGTTTCGCGCGCTTCTGCATCTCCAGGTTTGGGAGCAGCATTTCACCATCCCAAAACCATGAGAAAGTCGTTTCTGATTCTTTTCGCCGGCCCACTGCTGGCGCAGGGCCCACTCTCTTTGCGGGACGCCGTCCGGCTGGGCCTCACACAGAACAAAGCAATTGCGGGCGTCAATGCGGCAGCCCGAGCGGCGGCGGTTGGCATCGATCAGGCGCGCGGCGGCGTGTTGCCGAAGCTCAACTATTCCGAATCGTGGGCGCGATCCAACAACCCGGTTTTTATCTTCAGCTCGCTGCTCACCGAGCACCAGTTCGGCGCGGAGGACTTCAATATCGGCCCGCTGAACCGGCCGGATGCGATGAACAACTTCCAATCGCAGCTCACCGTCGACCAACCGTTGTACGATGCGGGCCAGACGAAGAACGCCATGAAGTCGGCCGGCCTGTCGCAGAAGATGGCCGGCGAAGAGCAGCGCCGGACCGAGATGCAGGTGATTGCCGGCGTGGCGCGCGCTTACTACGGGGCGGTGCTGGCGGCGGAGAGCCTCAAAACGGCCGAGCAGGCGGTGCGTTCGGCGGAGGCGGATCTGTCGCGGGCCGAATCCGTGCACACGGCGGGCCTGTCGACCGACGTGGACGTGCTTTCCATTCGCGTGCACCTGGCGGCGGTCAACGAGCAGCGCATTCAGCGCGCGGCCGATCTGGAGGTGGCGCGGGCGGCTCTCAACGATGCGCTGGGGCTTCCCCTGGACACGCCCCACACGCTGACGACCGGTCTGACCGCCCTGGCGCTGCCCACCATGACGCTGGAGGGCCTGGAGCGCGAGGCCTCTTCGGCGCGTCCCGAGGCGCGGCAGACTGTTCTGGCCGAGGACCTGGCGAAGGCGCGGGCCGATTCGGCGCACAGCGCGCTGCTGCCCCAGGTGAGCTTCCATGCGGCGTTCGAAGCGGACCGGCAGCAGTTCATCGACAAGGGCGGCGCCAACTGGCTGGCATCGATCGGCCTGCGCTGGAACCTCTTCAACGGTTTCACCGATAAGGCGCGGATCGAAGAATCCAAGGACTGGATGGAGCGCGCGCACGCCGACGAGCAAAGAGTGGATTCGGCCGTGCGCCTGGAAGTGCGGCGGGCATGGGCCAATCTGCAGGCAGCCGGACAGCGGATCGACGTCGCCAAAGCGGCGGTGGCCGAGGCGGAAGAGAGCCTGCGCATCACGCAGAACCGGTACGAGGCTGGAATGAGCAACGTGACCGACCTGCTGCGCAACGAGTCGGCGGCGCTGGAAAGCCGGACGCGGTACCTGGCGGCGGTGCACGACCAGCGCGTGGCCGCGACCATGCTTGAACTGGCGGCGGGGCGGCTCACCGCCGATTCGGAGGTATTGAATTGAAGACATTGCGATCGTTGGGAGACAGCCGCGGGCCACGCACCGCGCGGGGCGCCGGGATGAAGTTCGGCCTCGCGCTGCTGGCGGCCGCGTCGCTGGCGCTGATGAGCGCTTGTGGCGGGGAGGGTTCCGCTCCGAAAGCGGCTGCGTCGAACGCGCCCGCCATTCCGGTCCAAACGGCCACGGCAAGCACCGAGGAATGGCCCAACGTGTACGAGGCCACCGGAACGGTTCGCGCGCGCACCGCCGCGGTGCTCTCGAGCAAGATCATGGCGTACGTGCGGCAGGTTGCCGTGCAAGTAGGCGATCGGGTGCGCGTGGGCCAACTTCTGGTCACGCTGGATGCGCAGGATCTGGATACCAACGTTCGCCGTGCGCAGGCCGGCGACGCCGAGGTTGTGAGCGCCATCCCGGAAGCGGATAACGGCGTGGCATACGCCAAAGCCAACCTGGACCTGGCGCAGAGCACGTTCAAGCGCATGGCGGAGCTCGAGGCCAAGAAATCGATTTCGAACCAGGAGTTCGACGAAGCGTCGGCACGCCTGAAATCGGCCCAGGCCGCATACGAAATGGCCCGGGCGAAGCGCACCCAGCTCGATTCCAAGCGGGCGGAGGTTGAGCAGGAAATCCGCGGCGCAAAGATCATGCAGGACTACGCACGCATCTCGGCGCCGTTTGCCGGGGTGGTGACGGCGAAATCCGTAGACCCGGGAAACCTGGCCGCCCCCGGCGCTCCGCTGCTGATTGTGGAGCGGGAAGACGACTACCGGCTAGAGACGGCGGTGGATGAATCCAAGCTTCCGTTCGTGAAAGCGGGGCAAGCGGTCGATGTCGCGCTGGAATCGCTCGACCGCCGGCTGACTGCGCACGTATCGGAAATCGTGCCGGCGGTGGATGCGGCCTCACGCGCTTACGTGGTGAAAATCGACCTGCCCGGAATGGCGAATCTGCGCTCGGGCATGTTCGGGCGCGCCTGGTTCCCGATGGGCACGCGCCAGGTGCTGACGATTCCGCCGCAGGCCATGGTGGAGCGCGGGCAACTGCAATCGGTTTTCGTGATTGAAGACGGCATTGCGCACACGCGCCTGGTGACCACGGGCGAGCGCAGGCCGGCCGCCATCGAGGTGCTCTCGGGATTGAGCGCGGGAGAGAAACTGGCGAGCCCCTTGCCGCCCGGTCTGACCGATGGCGCCCGGGTCGAGGTCCGGCAATGAGCGGGGCGCCCTCGGAGCCGCGGCGCCTAGGTCCGGCGGGGCGGTTCGCGCACGCGTGGATCGCCTCCAAGCTGACACCGTTGATCATCGGCGGCGCTTTGCTGCTGGGCGGCTTCGCGGTGTGGAAACTGCCGCGCGAAGAAGAGCCGCAGATCATCGTGCCGATGATCGACGTCTTTGTACAGATGCCGGGCGCATCGGCGCGCGAGGTGGAAGAGCGCGTCACCGCGCCGATGGAAAAACTGCTGTGGGAGATCCCCGGAGTCGAGTACATCTACTCGACTTCCAGCCCCGGCATGTCGCTCGCGATCGTGCGTTTCTACGTAGGACAGGACGAAGAGAAAAGCGTCGTCCGTTTGAACCAGAAGCTGGCCGCCAATTTCGATATCATCCCGCCGGGGGCGTCGCATCCGCTGGTGAAGCCGCGCTCGATCGACGATGTACCGATTCTGGCGCTGACGCTTTCGAGCAAGCGGTACGGTGATTTCGAGCTGCGGCGGATCGCGGCCCAAGTGGATGACACCATCAAGCAGGTGCCGGATGTTTCGGCGGTCACGCTGATCGGCGGCCAGCGCCGGGAGATCCGCATCGTTCTCGATGAAGGCAAGCTGGCGGCGTATAACCTTTCGCCGCTTCAGGTGGCCGGCTCGCTCGGGCTTTCGAACCAGCGCCTGCCTTCGGGACAATTCGACACGGCGAACAAGGAGTACCTGCTCGAGACCGGCGAGTTCCTGCGCACCGCCGATGACGTGCGCAACGTGGTGGCGGGGGTGGCGAACGACAAACCGATTTATGTTCGCGACGTCGCCACGGTGAGCGATGGAGGGGAAGAACCGTCCTCATACGTTCGCATGGCGCACGCCGGGTCGCGCGAGTTTCTGCCGGCCGTGACCATTGCCATCGCCAAAAGGAAGGGCACGAACGCGGTGATCGTGGCGAAGAACGTGCTCGAGCGAGTCGAGCCGCTGAAGGGCAGCGTCATTCCATCGGACGTCCAGGTGGATATCACGCGCGATTACGGCGAAACCGCGGCCGAAAAATCGAACGAGCTGCTGTTCCACATGCTGATCGCGGTGATTTCGGTGAGCCTGCTGATCGCCATCACGCTGGGTTTCCGCGAGTCGCTGATCGTGTTCATCGCCATTCCGGTGACTCTCGCCCTGACGCTCGCGATGTTCTATCTTTACGGCTACACGCTGAACCGCATCACGCTGTTTGCGCTGATCTTCTCCATCGGCATCCTGGTGGACGATGCCATCGTGGTGGTGGAGAACATCGTGCGGCACTGGCGCATGCTTTCGAACCGCGGCCGGCCGCCTTACGAAGTCGCCATCGAGGCGGTGGACGAAGTAGGTAACCCCACGATTCTGGCCACCCTGACGGTAGTTGCGGCCATCCTGCCGATGGCTTTCGTGGGCGGGCTGATGGGGCCGTACATGCGGCCGATTCCGGTCGGGGCGAGCGCGGCGATGCTGTTCTCGCTGCTGGTGGCGTTCATTGTGACGCCGTGGGCGGCGGTGCGGATCCTCAAGTCGGAGCATGCCGCGGCCCACGGTGAGAGAGAAACCCTGGTAGCGCGCGCCTATCGCGTGGTGATGGGAAAGCTTCTGCACGTTCCCGCGCTGCGCTGGGGTTTTCTGTCGACCGTGGTGGTGCTGCTGTTCGCCTCCGTCTCTTTGTTCTACTTTCAATTCGTAAAAGTGAAAATGCTGCCGTTTGACAACAAGAGCGAGTTCCAGGTGATTGTGGATATGCCGGATGGCACGACTCTCGAGCAAACGGCCCGCGCCGCCAACGCGCTGGCGCGCGCCACGCTCGATCAGCCGCAGGTGGTAAATCTCCAAACCTACGTTGGCACCGCGTCGCCGTTCAACTTCAACGGGCTGGTGCGACACTACTACCTCCGCCAGGGGTCGAATGTGGCGGATATTCAAGTGAACCTGCTGCCGAAGAGCGACCGCAAGCTGCAGAGCCACGAAATCGCCAAACAGGTCCGGCAGCGGCTGCTTCCGGTAGCCGAACAGTTTGGAGCCCGCATCAAGGTGGCGGAGGTGCCGCCCGGACCGCCGGTGCTGGAGACGCTGGTCGCCGAGGTCTACGGGCCGGAATTGAACGAACGCCTCGCCATTGCGCGGCGCATCCGCGACTTATGGAGGCGCACCGACGGCGTGGTGGACGTCGACTGGTATGTGAAGGACGACCAGCCGAAGTACCGGCTGGTGGTGGATAAAGAAAAGGCGGCGTTGAATGGCATATCCGAAGACGATATTGCCCAAACCATGTCGCTGGCCTCCTCCGGGTACAGGGCCGGGCTGCTGCACTCGGATTCGGCGAAGGAAGACGTGCCGCTGATGCTGCGCCTGGACCGCGCCAGCCGTTCGGACCTGGAGAAGATCCAGAACCTCAAAGTGGCCGGACGAACCGGCCGGCTGGTTGCGTTGAGCGAACTGGTGCACACCCAGGAGGTCGTGGAAGACAAGGACATCTACCACAAGAATCTGCTCCCGGTCACTTACGTAACCGGCGACGTGGCGGGCGCGATGGAAAGCCCGGTGTACGCCATTCTCAAGCTCGGGCCGGAAATGGACAAATTCCGCGCACCCGGCGGGTACGCGATTGAGCAGCATATGGCGGCGCTTCCGACCGATGCCGAACGCTACTCCATGAAATGGGATGGGGAGTGGCACATCACCTACGAAGTGTTCCGCGATCTGGGTATTGCCTTCGCGGCGGTGCTGATTTTGATTTACGGCCTGGTGGTGGGATGGTTCCAATCGTTCATCACGCCGCTGGTGATCATGGCGGCCATTCCGTTCTCGCTGGTCGGCATTGTGCCGGCGCATGGCCTGATGAATGCGTTTTTCACCGCGACCTCGATGATCGGCTTCATTGCGGGGGCTGGAATCGTGGTCCGCAATTCCATCATCCTGGTCGATTTCATCGAGCTTCGCTTACAGGAAGGGATGCCGCTCGATCAAGCGGTGATCGATGCCGGTGCGATCCGTTTCCGTCCCATGCTGTTGACTGCGGCGGCGGTGGTTGTCGGCGCCGGAGTGATCCTTTTCGATCCCATCTTTCAGGGGCTCGCCATCGCGCTGATGGCCGGAGAAGTCGCTTCTCTGGCACTCTCGCTGCCGACGGTGCCCATCGTCTACTTTGTCGTTAATCGCAGGAGAAAAACCGCATGACCATCGACCGTTACTTACGCCTGATTGCAGGCTTCTTCGTGATGTTGAGTGTGGCTTTAGGTTACTGGGTGAACCCGGCGTGGTTCCTGTTCACCGGCTTCGTCGGGCTGAACCTGTTTCAATCGGCGTTTACCAACTGGTGCCCGATGATGGCGATTCTCAAAATGCTGGGAGTGGAGAGAACGCCGGCGGGCTCGCGGGTTTAGTTGCCGGGCCGGCGCCCGCTACAATCAATAGCGGGAACCGGGATTTGGAAAACGCAATTGAGACCGACCTGGCGCGGCGCCTGATGGCCGGCGATGCCGGAGCGTTCGACCGTTTTGTCGAGCACTTTCGCGCCAAGGTCTTTCAATATAGCTGGCTGATGTGCGGCCACCGCGAGGATGCAGAGGAAGTGGCGCAAGACACTTTGCTCAGGGTTTTTCAGAGCTTCGATCAGCTTCGCGAGCCGGAGCGGGTCCGGCAATGGGTATTCCGGATCGCCAAGAACGCGTGCCTGATGAAGCGGCGCAAGAGTATCTTTGCGCCCGCGCGCGAGCTTTCGCTCGATGAATTCGTGCCTGCCGGCGTCGATGGCGGGGGAGTTCGCATCCAGGTGGCCGACTGGTCCCGCTTGCCGGACGAGCAGGTGCTGCAAGGGGAGATGAAGGGCGCGCTGGAAGCCGCCATCGCCGAGCTTCCCGAAACTTACCGGTCGGTGATCCTGCTGCGGGATATGGAAGAGCTTTCCACCGAGGAGACGGCGGAGATTCTGGATGTGAGCGCGGACGTGGTCAAGACGCGGCTGCATCGCGGCCGGCTGGCGCTGCGGCAGAAGCTGGACGAATACCTTCGCGCCGGCCAGCGGCCGGTGGCTCCGGCCGGCGGCGTTCGAGGAGGATGAGATGGCGTCGCAACACGATGAGAATTGCAGGGGAGTGTTTGCCCTGTTATCCGACTACCTGGACCTGGAACTGCCGGCGGACGCCTGCGCGGAAGTCGAGGCGCACCTGGCGGACTGTCCTCCCTGTGTCGAGTTTGCCGAAAGCCTGCGCAAGACGGTGGAACTCTGCCGGAATTACCAGCCGGACGAGCTCCCCGCGCCACTCGGGGAACAGGCGCGCGACGAGCTTCTGGAGGCGTACCAGAAAATGCTCGCCGGGCGAAGGACGGCGTAGAGCCAGTGGCGAAGTAGCCAGTTGCACCAGCGGCAACCGCTCCCTTACGGTCGCGGCTCTGATCCGTTCTGGGCCGCTACAGTAAGGGAGCGTTTTGGTACCGTTGTTGCGGAACGGGGCCCAAGCCCACAACTTACTCCGCCGGCGGCTTCCATCCACCGAATGCCTGCTCCAGCCACAACGCCACGGCGAGCGCCACGTCTTCGCGCCAGGGCGCAGCGGCTATCTGCACGGCGATGGGCAAGCCGGCCGCGGATTCGCCGCAGCGCACCACCGCGGCCGGCCATCCGGCAACGTTGTAAGCCATGGTGTGGCTGAAGCCGATGAAGTTCTCGTCCAGAGTCGAAGTGCCGAGCGGCAGCGCCGGGTGGATATAGGCCGGACACAGAATCGCGTCGAATCCGCGGGCGAGAAACGCCGCCATTTCGGCGCGGTAGCGGAACCACTCGTCCCAATAGCGGGCGAATCCATCGATGCCGGTGCGGTAACGCTCCAGCTTATCCAGCCAGCCGGTCAGCAGGGGATGGACGCTGGTCGAACCGATTTCGCGGAGATAGCTGCGCAGGCCGTCGCCGCCATCGGGGCCGATCAGTTTCATCTCGATCTCGTACGCGGCATCCAGGCAGGCGGGCCGGGTCTCTTCGAGGCGGCAGCCTTCCGCGGCCAGGGCAGCCGCCACGGCGCGCACCACGCGCGACACTTCCTCATCGGCTGCGGCGAGGCCATTATCGGTGTAGCAGGCGATTCGCAGGTCGCGCACGCGCACAGCGCGCGGGTTCTGGAGCGGCATATCGACCACAGTGTGGTCGCGGCCATCGGGGCCGGCCAGCAGCGGCATGACGGTAACCAGGTCCTCGACGCGGCGGGCCATCGGCCCGATCTGCCAGAGGGCTTCGATCCAGCCTCCAGCCGGCGGAACATGGCCGGTGCGCGGCAGACGGCCGGAGGTAGGCTTGATGGCGGCGCATCCGCAAAACGCCGCCGGAAGGCGCACACTGCCGGCGCAATCGCTGCCCAGGCCCAGCGGCGAACCGCATGCGGCGAGCAGCGCGGCCTCGCCGCCGCTGGAGCCTCCCGGAGTGCGCGCCGTGTCATACGGGTTGCGGGTGGCGCCGAAAATCAGGTTATCGCTTTCGAAGGCGAACAGCAGGTCCGGCAGGTTGGTTCTGGCGATGGGGATGGCGCCCGCCCGCCGCAGGCGCTCCACCAGCGTGGCATCTTCAGCGGAGGGCGGCGCGTTCTTCCGGCCCAGCGTTCCCGCCGTCACCACCGAGCCGGCCAGCTCAAGCGAATCCTTGATGCTGAACGGCACGCCGTGGAGCGGCCCGCGCGGTTCGCTCGCATCGGCGGCCGCGGCCGCAGCCAGCGCGCTTTCAGCGAGCACTTCGACAGCGGCATTGAGCTTTGGATTGATCGCGGCGATGCGCTCCAGGTGCGCCGCCACTAGCTCACGCGACGAAATGCGCCGCTCGCGGATCAACCGCGCCTGCCGGGTGGCGGAGTAGGTGATAAGTTCGGTCATGGCAAATGCCAAGATAAAACGAGGCTGACGTCCGAAAGGACACCCCGAGTCTAACATTTCGCCCCGTGGGGCATGCTTCAGCTTGACCGCAGAGGATGCGCGAGATGAACGCAGCGGGGCGATCGCCGGTCTTCGCGGCGTAGCAAACACACCGGCAAGCTAAAGCGCGCCCCTCCGGCGCAGCAGGCGTAGTACGATACTTGCAGGAGCGTGTTCTGACCAAGGCACATCTGGAAGCAACCGTCGCCCTTCCGGCCGCCGCACCGACCTGGCTGATTGCCGTCCGCGCCGCCGAATCCAAGAAGGCCGCCGACATCAAGGTCCTGGATTTGACCGGCATCACCTCTTTCGCCGACTATTTCGTCCTCTGCAGCGGTTCCAACCAGCGGCAGATTCAGGCCATCGCCGACGAAGTCACGCTGCAGCTCAAACGCCAGGCGGGCGAGCTGCCGATGAGTCTGGAAGGCTACGAGCAAGGCGAATGGGTGTTGGCCGATTACGGCGACATGCTGGTGCACGTTTTTTCCGCCAAGGCCCGAGCGTATTACGATTTGGAACGGCTCTGGCGGAACGCGAAGCCGGTCGAGATTCCGTCCGAGTGAAGATCTTCGTGTATTTTATCGGCAAACCCAAAGACCCCCACGTCAATGCCGTGGCGCAGGATTTCCTCGGCCGCGCCGCGCGCTATGCGAGCGTCGAGATGCGCGAGATCCGCCCGGAGCGAACCGATCTGGGGGCCCGCCATCCCTCCGCCCGCAAAATCTTTCTCGATCCGGCCGCCAAGCCGATCGATTCCGCCGCCTTCACTGCGCTGATCGCCAAGAGTGAAATGGAAGGCCGCGACCTGCTGTTCCTGGTGGGCGGGCACGATGGCTTGCCGCCCTCCTGGGCCGCGCGGGCGGACCTGCTGCTTTCGCTCTCCGCCATGACGTTTCCGCACGAGCTGGCGCGCGCCATGCTCGCCGAGCAGATCTATCGGGCGTTCGCAACCTTGCGGGGTCATCCCTACCCGCGGTAAGTTGATTACTTGCATGTCTTGGTTTAAGCGCGACAGACCGGACGACACGAAGCCGCAGCCCATCGACGAAAAATCGAAGCACGTCAAGACCGAAGGCCTCTGGCAGAAGTGCGACGGCTGTCGCCAGATCGTCTGGAAGAAGGACCTGGTGGCCACCTGGAACACTTGTCCCAAGTGCGGCCACCATTTCCGCATGGACGCCGTCTCCCGTATCCGCATGCTGCTGGATGGCGGCGAATACAAGGTGTTCGATGCCGGGTTGGGGTCGACCGACCCGCTAGGCTTCGTAGACAGTAAACCCTACGCCAAGCGCCTGGAGGCCGCGCGTCTGGAGACCGGGCTGCGTGACGCCGTGATTTCCGCCCGCGGCAAGCTGGCGGGGCGCGAGATCGAAATCTGCTCGATGGAGATGCGCTTCATCGGCGGCAGCATGGGCGCGGTGGTGGGTGAAAAGATCACCCGCGCCATCGAACGCGCCCTCAAGTCCCGCTCGCCGCTGGTGATCGTTTCCGCCTCCGGCGGCGCGCGCATGCAGGAAGGCGCGGTCAGCCTGATGCAGATGGGTAAGATCTGCTCCGCGCTGATGCGCCTCGACCAGGCCCGCGTGCCGTATATCAGCGTGCTCACCGACCCGACCACCGGCGGCGTCACCGCCAGCTACGCCATGCTGGGCGACCTCAACATCGCCGAACCCGGCGCCCTGATCGGTTTCGCCGGCCCGCGTGTCATCGAGCAGACCATCCGCCAGAAACTCCCCGAAGGTTTCCAGCGCAGCGAGTTCCTGGTCAAGCACGGCATGCTCGACGCCGTGGTGCCGCGCCTGGAACTGAAGGCTTATATCGCCCGGGCGCTCGATTTCTTCTGCATGCAGTGAACTACCCCGATTCAGTTCACTTTCTCTACGCGCTGGGCAACGAAATCAAGACCGCCAAGCTTGGCCTGGAGCGCATCCGCACGGTGCTCGAAGCGCTCGGCAACCCGCAGGATCGCCTTTCGATCGTGCACGTGGCCGGCACCAACGGCAAAGGCTCGACTTGCTCCATGATCGCATCCGGCTTCCGTGCCGCCGGCCTGCGCACGGGGCTGTACACTTCACCTCATCTCGCCGAGCCCACCGAGCGCATCCGCATCGACGGCCGTCCCGTCTCCGCCGAGCGATTCGCCGCCGCCTTCGATCGCGTCCATGCCACGGTGGAGCAACTGCTGGCCCGCGAAGCGATCGATTTGCACACCACGTATTTCGAAACCGTCACCGCGATGGCGTTCGTGATCTTCGCCGAGGAAGGCGTGGAGCGGGTGGTGCTTGAGGTCGGGCTGGGCGGCCGCCTGGATGCCACCAACGTGGTGCAGCCGTCGCTCGCGGTCATCACGCCCATCGATTTCGATCACGAATCGTTCCTGGGCCGCAGCATCGAGTCCATCGCCGCCGAAAAGGCCGGCATTCTGAAACCCGGCATCCCCGCCGTTTTCGCGCGCCAGCGCCAGGAAGCCGCTCGCGTGCTGGATCGCCGCGCCGCCGAATTAGGCATCCCCGTGACACGCGCGGTGAACTCGCCTGTGCAGCATCTCTCGCTAGACGCCCGCGGCAGCCGCTTCGAGCTTTCCGGCGATCCGCCGCTTGCGATCCGCTGCCCGCTTGCCGGCGAGCACCAAACGGAAAATGCAGTCACGGCCGCGCTGGCGCTGCTTGCCCGTGGCGTCGACCACCGCTCGATTGAAGCCGGCATTGCCGCAGCCGTTTGGCCCGGCCGCCTGGAGCACGTGCGCGAGCGCCCCACGATTATCCTCGATGGCGCGCACAACCCCGCCGCCGCCCGCGCGCTGGCCGCCTACATCGCGCGCTTTTACGCGCGCGCCCGTCTGCGCCTGATCTTCGGCATCATGCGCGACAAAGCCGCCGCCGAAATCGCCGGCATCCTTTTCCCCCTGGCCTGGCAGGTGATCGTCACCGCGCCGCGCCAGTCGCGCGCCCTCGCGCCCGAATCCCTACTCACCGTGGCCGATCATCCTAATCTGCAGGCCGCCGCCACTCTCGAAGCGGCCCTCCGCCTGATCGAAGATGCGAGCCCCGACGACGTCATCTTCATTACCGGTTCTCTGTTCCTGGTCGCCGAAGCCAGAGCCTTGCTGCTGCCGGGCAGTTGACCGTGAGCGGACCTGTCTTCGATCAGCCGCTAGCAGTTCGGTGACTATGGCTATTACCGGGCGCCGGGCCGATGGGTTCTGCCTCCCAGCATGGGACTCCTCTGGACGCCAGGCTATTGGGGCTTCGCCGCTCCCGGCATTCCGCGGCGGTGCTTGAGAATGCACCAAAAGATAGGCTGATTTCGACCGTCGCAGCCGGGCAACAGCTCGGTATCTCTCAACTTAGTCCGCCGTTAGTTGGCGCTGCCCGGCGACGGCAGGAAAGGAACCGCGATCTGCCGTGTCCAGGTCGCCCCACTCGCATCTCTGCCGGTGAATACCATTGTCACCGACGACGGCACGGGAATGTTTCCCGCCTTCAAAGTTGTGGACAGCGTGCCGTGCGCCGGCAACGTGGCGCTGCCGAAGAAGCCCGCGATCGAGCTCGAGAAGTTCACGCCGTCGAACGTGAATCCCGTCACCGTAGTGGTCACGCCCGCGGTTTCGTTCAATTGGATGGTGAACGAGAACGTGGCGCCATTGGCAGCCGGCGCCTGCTGGTAGACCGGGTCGGGCGTCACCGACAGGGTCACTGCGGAGGTTGCGGGCGGAGCGCCCACGCTGAGCGTGGCCGACGCCGATGAGGGACCGAAGGTGGGGGCGCCGCCGTAGTAGACCTGGACCGTGTTGTTTGCCGCCACCAACTGGCCACCGGAAACTTTTAGGGACGCGGTGGCGGTTCCGCCGGACCCGGCGAGCGTTGCGGTGCCCAGCGAAGTGCTACCGAGCGTAAATGAAACCGGCCCGGTGGGGGACTTGGCGCCGCTGGCGGCCTTGACGGTAGCGGTCAGCACCGTGGACCCGCTGGTCAGGATGACGGCGGGGTTCACCGTGAGCGCAGTGGTGGTGGAGGTAACCGGAAGGCCGCCCCATGTCGTGATCAAGTTGTAAGCATCCACGGAACCGAGGCCCGTCACCAGGTCGTAGCCCACGCCGGCCGTGTAGCCGAAGCTGCCGTTGGCACAGTCCGGCGTGCCTGCCTCGCACGGCACGATGTTGTCCCCTGTCGTGACGTCGTGAAAAATGCCGGATTTGCCTCCGGCCGCCATGCTATACAGCTTCGGGTTGATGTTGCCGACGCCGGATTTCGATTGCACTCCGTTCTGCACCAGGTACTGATTGAGCACGGCGATCATTCCGGCGAAAGACGGCGCTGCCGCCGATGTGCCGCCTACGCCGCCAACCTGGCCCTCAGTAACGATGAGGTACGGGTCATGGGCATTCGACGCGGCCAGCGAGACGTCGGGGACATCGCGCGCGCCGTCGCCGGGAACGCCGGGACCGGTTTGCCACGAGGGCTTCTGGTAAACCGCGCTCACCCCGCCGCCGCTCACCGCGAGTCCCCCGCTGGCCACTGTGTCATTCCAGGCCATCTCGGGGATGTAGGAAAGCGCGGAGCCGCCGTAGAGCCCGCTGGTGGCGCTCCAATAGCTGAGGCTTTCTTCGTCGAATTCGGTCCCGCCGACGGCGGTAATCTCGGGAACGCTGGCGGGAAGGCTCACTGCCAGACCCTGCGTTGCCGTGGTGGCGTCATAATCGCAACCGGCCGCTCCTGAATCGCCCGACGAAGCCAGCCAGGTAATTCCCAGCGCATTGCCTTTCTGTGCCTCCACCTCAAAATAGTAAAGGCCCAGCCGGTTAATTCCCACCTGGTATTCGCAGAGCCCGAAGCTCTCGCTGATCACCGGCGCCAGGTCATTATCGATGGCATAGTAAGCCGAGTAAGTGACGTCGTCGCTATAAACGTAGATCAGGGTCGCCAATCGCGCCACCGCGCCGGCCCATTCCAGGTCCAGGTCCGCCTCTACTTCGTCGCCGGTGATTCCAGGGTAGGTGCCGGTGGGAACCATCTTTATGGTGGTTGCGGGCAGGCCCCAAGTGCTGCGGAACGCCGCGACGTCGCTGGCATCGATGTCGCTCTGTCCGACGATCACAATGTTCTGTCCTGCGCCGGAGTATCCGTAGCTATACAAGGGTACGAGGTCGTAAATGGTCGCCAGGTCGTCCGGCAGCAGGTAGTGGCCTCCGTCGGAAGCGGTATAGTTCGGCAGGGCCTGCCTCCGCGCCGCCTTGGGGTGAAAGTCGTCCAGGCCCAGCACGCCCGCCACCATCGGCTCGATGGCCGCCGGCAAGGACAAGTCGGTCGCGTTCGCGAAGTGGGCTTCGGTGCCCACCTGGTAGCGGTGGAGTTCCGTATGCAGGGCCGCGTGCACCTGGCTGGCGGTGCCGCTGAAACTGATAAAGTCGCGGCCGCGCGCCGTATACTGCACGACGAAGCCCTGGGAACGCAACCAGGCGGCGACCTTGTCCAAATCGGCCGGGCTCGCGCCGAACCGGTCGGCGTAGGCTTCCGGTGTCAGCCAGTTGTGGTAATTGGGCGAGGCGGGATCCTGCTGCTGGGCCAGCAATTGTTCAAGCGCGGCTTGCTGGGCGGCGGACGGCCGGAGCATCAGCGTGATGTTGCCGAGCCGGAAACCCGGCTCCACAGCCCCCCGATCGTACTTCGGCTGCGCCAGAGCCGGAACGGTGCCTCTGATGGCTACCGAATGGCGCGTATCGATCGCGGCAGTGATGCGATCCTGTTGGGCCGGTAACACCGACGCGAACAAACAGACAAAGAGTACGGCGGGGACACCGCGGCGCAATAGCATGACTCCTTGTACCGCTCAGGGCAAGGTGGTGTCCATTACCAAAAGGTTTACACGCGGGATATGGCTGGAGGAGGTGCCAGGATTTGCGCCATTGGTCCGGCCCTCTTGTTTTCAGTAGCTTAGCGCCAGGAGCTGTGGCGTTTCCACGGCTAGAGGCACCCGCGCGCTGTTGTATGATCGTGGCAGAGGGGCTGCTATGGCTTACGGTCGCGTTCACCGGCGCATTCGCGCCACCTGTACCACTCTGAAGCGCTGGTTCCAGCGCGCGGAACCCGTAGTTTGAAACCCGCCTTATCCGGCCAGGAACCATGACTAACTCACTTGCAGCCATTACCGGCGCTTCATCCGGCATCGGATCGGTGTTCGCGCGCAAGCTGGCCGCGCAAGGTTACGACTTGCTGCTCATCGCGCGCCGCCGCGACCGGCTCGATCAACTTGCCGCGGAGTTGGAACGCGCCCACCAGATCCACGTAGAAGCCTGCACTGCGGACCTTTCGGTGGTGGAGGAGATGGACCGCGTGGCCGCGCGCCTCGCCGCCGAGCCCCGCCTCGACCTGCTGGTCAACAACGCCGGGTTCGGCGTCAAGGGCCGCTTCTATGAAGCGCCGCTCGACGAGCAGCTCAAAATGCACCGCCTCCACATCGGCGCCATCCTCCGGCTGACGCACACCGCGCTCGCGGCCATGGTGGCGCGCGGGCGCGGCGCAATTATCAACGTGGCGTCCGTGGCCGGGTTCACGCGCAGCCCCGGCAGCGTGAGTTACTGCGCCAGCAAGGCCTGGCTGAACGCATTCACCGAAGGGCTCTACCTGGATTTGAAATCCGCCCGCTCGCCGGTGGTGGTGCAGGCGCTGTGTCCCGGCTTCACCTACACCGAGTTTCAGGATGTGGTTGGGATCGACCCTTCGTCCATAGCCCAGTCACTTTGGATGAACGCCGAAGACGTGGTGGACGCTTCGCTGGCCGGCCTCCGGCAGCGCAAGCTGTTCGTCGTGCCCGGCTGGAGATACAAGATGGTGGTGGCGCTGACCAACCGCATTCCGGAGCGATTACGCCTGGTGCTGGAATCCGCCGCCCCTCACACCCGCGCCCGCCGGCCGGAGCAAGGGCATCCCAGTTAAGTCCCGGCAAGCTGCCTTCGTGACGACTGATGACGGTTCGGTCTGTGATGGCAGGCGCGCCAGGCAGGTTCCCGACGATCAAAGGGGATTACAATTGCGTGGGGACGCCTCGATGGAGAAACTCGTCCTGAGCGACATCGGTAACAAGAGCATCCTGGTCACGGGAGCGGGGCGTGGTATCGGCAAGCGTCTCGCGCTGGGACTGGCGCAGGCCGGTGTTCGCGTCGGGCTGCTGGCGCGGAGCCAGCGGGAGCTCGACCTGGCGAAGCTCGAGATCGAGCAGGCCGGCGGCAACGCCCTGCGGCTGCGTGCCGACGTGCGCGACCTGGAGCAGATGATGGCGGCGGTGGACCGCATGAAGGTGGTTCTGGGCGGCGTGGACGGCCTGGTGGCCGCGGCCGGCGTCCTCGGGCCCGTGGGCCCGCTGCTTTCCAACCGGCCCAAGGCGTGGGCCGAGACGCTGGACATCAACCTTCTCGGAGTGGTCAACTCGGTCCGCGCGGTGCTGCCGGCCATGGTGGAGAAACGTTCTGGCAAGATCATTGTCATCGTTTGCGGCGGCGCCGGCCATCCCCGGCCCAATTTCGCGGTGTACGCCGCAACTAAGGCAGCCGTCACCCGCTTCGTCGAATGCGTGGCCGAGGAGGTGAGCGGAGACAACGTGCAGATCAATTGCGTCGCGCCCGGCCGGTCGTACACCCACATGACGGACGAGATTCTGCGGGCCGGCGAGGAAAACGCCGGCGCCCAGGAAATCGCCGTGGCCCACCAGGTGCGCATCGACGGCGGCACGCCCGCCGAAAAACAAATCGCCCTGGTCGCGTTTCTGGCCTCCCCACGTTCCAACCACATCAGCGGCAAGCTGGTCCAGTCGACCGACGATTGGAAGCGATTCGAGAAGGAGAATATGCGCCCGGAGCTGTTCACGCTGCGAAGGGTGCAGCGCTTGTAAGGCTCCCGAGCGTGGCGCCGGCAGCGTCGCCAGTCGTGGCGACGTTTCCCGGCAACGGCGGAGCAGCCCGCATCAGGAAGAAATGCCGGGACGAATCCCCCGCCTTAGCAGGCCTGACGGCCCGCGCCACGAATCAGCGCCGCGGCGTTGCTACTCTGGATACATGGGATTCCGGCTGGCGGTGAATTACCAACCGCGTGGGGATCAGGAGAACGCCATTGCCGAGCTCACGCGCGGCGTGCGCGAGGGCGAACAGCACCAGGTTCTGCTGGGCGTGACCGGCTCGGGCAAGACTTTCACCATGGCCAAAGTGATTGAGGCCATCGGCAAGCCCGCCCTGATCCTGGCGCACAACAAGACGCTGGCCGCGCAGCTCTATCACGAATTCAAGGGCTTCTTCCCCAGCAACGCGGTCGAATACTTCGTCAGCTATTACGATTACTACCAGCCCGAAGCTTACATTCCGGCGAGCGACGTCTACATCGAAAAGGAAGCCACCGTCAACGACGAGCTGGACAAGCTCCGCCTTTCCGCCACCAAGAGCCTTTTCGAGCGCCGCGATTGCGTGATTGTCGCCAGCGTGAGCTGCATTTACGGCCTGGGTTCGCCCGAAGCGTATTACGGCATGCTATTGATGCTCGAAAAGGGCCAGAAGATTTCGCGCAATCAGATTCTCTCCAAGCTGGTGGAGATTCTTTACGAGCGCAATGACACGGATTTTCGCCGCGGCACGTTCCGCGTGCGCGGCGACGTCATCGAAGTATACCCAACCTACGAAGATTGCGCCTACCGGATCGAGCTCTGGGGCGACGAAGTGGAAAGCCTCTCGCAGATCGATCCGCTGCTGGGGCAGGTCAAGCAGACCTACACGCGGCTCCCGATCTATCCGAAGACGCACTACGTGATGAGCGAAGAGACCAAGCTCAGCGCCATGGAAAGCATCCGCGCGGAACTGGACTGGTGGCGGCCGGAACTGGAAAAGCAGGGCAAGACAATCGAGGCGCAGCGGCTGTACCAGCGCACCATGTTCGACCTGGAAATGATGAAGGAGATCGGTTACTGCCACGGCATCGAGAACTATTCCCGCCACTTCTCCGGCCGGCTGCCGGGCGAGGCGCCGCCCACCCTGCTCGATTACCTGCCGCACGATGCCGTCATGTTCATCGATGAAAGCCACCAGACGATTCCGCAACTTCACGGCATGTACCACGGCGACCGCTCGCGCAAGGAGGTACTGGTGGGGCACGGTTTCCGGCTGCCCAGCGCGCTCGACAACCGGCCGCTCACCTTCGAGGAATTCGAACACCGCGTCAACCAACTGGTCTACGTCTCCGCCACGCCCGGCCCTTATGAACTTACTAAGTCGGCGGGCGTGGTGGTGGAGCAAATCATACGGCCCACCGGCCTGGTCGACCCAAGCGTGGAAATCCGGCCGGTGAAAGGCCAAGTGGACGACCTGCTGGGCGAAATCCGCAAACGGGTGGACGCCAACCAGCGAGTGCTGGTCACCACGCTCACTAAGCGCATGTCCGAGGACCTGGCCGAGTATTATTCCGAGGTGGGAGTGCGCTGCCGCTATCTGCACTCCGAGGTGAGCACGCTCGATCGCATACGGATCCTCCGCGACTTGCGCCGCGGCGAGTTCGACGCGCTGATCGGCATTAACCTCCTGCGCGAAGGTCTGGATTTGCCCGAGGTTTCGCTGGTGGCGATTCTGGACGCGGATAAGGAAGGCTTCCTGCGCTCCTCCGGGTCGCTGATCCAGACCATCGGCCGCGCGGCGCGCCATGTAGAGGGCCACGCCATCCTCTACGCTGACGTAATGACCGACAGCATGCGCAAGGCGCTGGACGAAACTTCGCGCCGCCGCCAGACGCAGGTAGAGTACAACGAACGCAACAATATCGTGCCGCAATCCATCGTCAAGCCGATCGATATGAGCCTGGTGGCGGTGGCGGAAGCCGATTACGTAACGGTGCCGCTCGAGGTGGATCAGGAAGTCGATAACCTGACCCCGGAGGAGTTGCAGAAGTTCATCGCCGGCCTGGAAGAGCAAATGCGCGATGCGGCCCGCAAGTTCGAATTCGAAAGAGCCGCGCAACTGCGCGACCGCGTGAAGGCCCTGAAGCTGAGCGAAGCGTGACGGCGCGGCCCGTATTCTGCCGCTCGTTGGTTGGGAGCGCCGCAGAATTCTGAGAATCCCGGCTGACTGGAATCACTTACATTACAACGCTAGGGCTGTCGTTTCTCTGAGACAGGTCGATCCAGTGGCCGAATCCGCGACGGAGTGAGCGGCGCGAACCCGCTTCTCCGCCCGGTCGCGAAGATCGGGTTCCTCGCGGAAATGCGGCGGACCCAGCCGACCGCGGCAGCCGGCTTTGCCATGCGAGATCCCCTGATAGGGCCGGTGACTGCAATCATCGCCGGGATTCTGGCTGCGCGTTTCGTGCCCTTCCGCACATCCGAGTTGATGCTGGTGATCGGCGCTTTTCTGGCGCTCGGCACCATCGCCATGATACGCCGCGCGCGAGTGCTGGCCGGCATCTGCTGCCTGCTGGGCCTGGTGGCGGCGGGCGCGCTTACGGCCCTGGCGCACCGGCCGGACCCGGCGCCCGAGTTGGATGTCACCGGCCGCGAAGTGGTGATCCTGAGCGGCTGCGTGGTTGAGCCGCCGGCACTTTCCGGCGAGCGCGAACGATTCCTGCTCGAGCTGGAGCCCCACGCCCGCGTTCAGGTGACGCTGTATGCCAAACCGGACGAGGCGCTGCCGCCGCTGGCTTACGGCCGCAAGATCGAACTCGATGCCCGTGTGCGCCCGCCGCGCAACTACGAAAACCCCGGCGCTTTCGACTACCAGCTCTATATGGCGCGCCGCGACATTTACTGGACCGCCTCCGGGGCCGCCGACACGGTTCGCGTTCTCCCCGGCCGCTGCGGCTCGCGGTTGCAAAAAGCGGTGATGGATCTACGCGCTGCCGCCATGGCGCGCATCGACTCGCTCTATCGCGGCGATCCCTACCAGGCCGCCATGATGCAGGCGGTGCTGCTGGGGCAGCAGTTTCAAATGCAAAAAGTGTGGACCGACGATTACCGCTCGACCGGCACCTTTCACACGCTGGTAATCTCGGGAACCCACGTGGCCATCGTGGCGGCTTTCGTCTTTTTTGTGCTGCGCCTGTGCTTCGTTCCGGCAAGCCTGGCCGGGGTGCTGACCGCGGCGGTAGCGTGGCTCTATGCGCTGATCACCGGGTTCCATGCGCCATGCGTGCGGTCGGCCGGCGCTTTGACACTGGTGATGGCGGCCGGCTATTTCTTCCGGCAGAAGCGGCCGTTGAACCTGCTGGCCGCCGTGGCGCTCGGCTTTCTGCTCCTCGATCCGGATCAGTTGTTCGATGCCAGCTTCCAGTTGAGTTTTCTGGCGGTGGCGTTTCTAGGCGCATTTGCCACGCCGCTGATTCGCGCCACCTCGGGCCCGCTCGGGCGGGGCATGGCGGATCTCGCCAATCGCGACCGCGACATCAACCTGGAGCCGCGCGTGGCGCAGTTTCGCATCGAAATGCGCCTCCTCGCCGAGACCTTGCACGGCACGTTCAAGCTTTCGCTGGGCGCAGCGCGCAGGTGCGTGGCGGCAAACGCGCGGGTGCTCTTCTTCCTTTATGAAATCACCGCCATCTCGGCCGTCATTCAAGCGGGGCTGGCCCTCCCCATGATCGTGTACTTTCATCGGGTCGGCCTTTCCGGTCCCACCGCCAACGCTCTGGTGGTCCCGCTGATGGGGCTGGCGATTCCGGTGGGCTTCCTTGCCGTGTTTACCGGCTGGGGGTGGATAGCCCGGCTCGGCGGCGTGCTGCTCGTGTTGTCGCGCGGCGTTGTGCACTGGCATGCTTCGCTCGATCCCGATTGGCGCATTCCGACGCCGCCTCTGTGGCTGGGCATTGCGTTTTCGCTCGCGTTGATCGCCGCGGCCGTGGCGCGCGGCCGCTGGTGGCGGCTGGCAAGCGGTGCGGTGGTGGCCACGCTGCTCGTCTTGCTGTTGTGGCAGCCGTTCCCGCCCGACATCCAGCGGGGCGAACTGGAACTCGCCGTGATCGACGTCGGGCAAGGCGACGGGCTGCTGGTGGTCTTTCCTGATGGTAAGCGCATGATCCTCGATGGCGGCGGCATCCCCACGTTCGGCAACCGCCCCAAGCCGCAGCTCGATGTGGGCGAGGACGTGGTGGCACCGTATTTGTGGGAACGCCACATCCGCACCGTGGACGTGGTAGCGCTGTCGCACGCGCACGACGATCACATCGGCGGCCTGCCCGCGCTGGTCTCCGATTTTCGCCCGCGCGAATTGTGGACCGGCGCCACGCCCAACAGTTCCGCCTGGCGCGGCCTGCGCGACCGGGCGCTGCACCTGGGCGTGAAAATCGTACCCATGCTGGCACCGCGACGTTTCGCCTGGGGCGGCGTGCAGATCGAAATCCTGGCGCCGTTTGCCGATTACGTTCCGGCCGGCGAGCCCACCAACGACGATTCGCTGGTGATGCGCGTCAGCTACGGCAAGCACTCGTTTCTTCTCTGCGGCGACGCGGAGCGGCCTATCGAGTACCGCATGCTGTCGGAAAACGAGCTGCAACCGACCGACGTGCTTAAGGTGGCGCACCACGGCAGCCGCACCTCCAGCACCCAGGCGTTTCTGGACGCCGTCCGGCCGGTGTTCGCCATCATCTCCGTCGGCCAGGACAACAGCTACGGCCATCCGAATGCCGATGCGATCGACCGCCTTCTCGACCACAATGCGGTGGTCTATCGTACTGATCTGGACGGCCTGGTCAGCATTCGCACCGACGGCCGGCGCTTCCACGTCCTGACCTGGCGCGATCTCGCGCCGGCGCTGGCTCCCATGCCGGGTTACGAGCAGTAAGGTGCTGCCTCGGCGCAGGTCTGCTCCAAGAAAAATCGGCAAGCTCGAACATGCCCCTTAGCGTGCATCTGCCCTACAATAGGGCCTATGCGAATCATCCTGTTGGTGCTTTCGGCCCTCCTGCTGCGCGCGCAAGCGCAAACCGCGCCCAGAGATATTCCGCCCGCGCCGCCGCGCGTGCGCATGCTCGACCCACTGGCGCGAATGGTGAACGATTATGGCGACACGGCGCGCTACGCGGCCGAGGATGAGAAGGTGCTTCCACCGTCGGCGGGCGAGGACCGCGTGGTGTTCATGGGCGATTCCATCACCGACTTCTGGGGCCGCGGCGTCGGCGTCTTCTTCCCCGGCAAGCCGTACATCAACCGCGGCATCAGTGGCCAGGTCACGCCGCAAATGCTGCTGCGTTTCTACCAGGATGTGGTCGCGCTCAAGCCGAAAGTCGTAGTCATACTGGCCGGCACCAATGACATTGGCGGCAATGTCGGCCCGATGACTCTGGAGGCTACCGAAGACTATCTCATGTCGATGGTTGACATAGCCCGCGCCAATAACATCAGGATCGTGCTGTCATCGCTGCTGCCGGTTTGCGACTATATCAAGCCGCAGACGGCGCAGAGGCCTCCCGAGAAGATTCTGGCGCTCAACCGGTGGCTCAAGGATTACGCCGGGAAGAACAGGTTCGTCTATCTGGACTACTTCAGCGCCACGGTGGACGACAAAGGCATGCTGCGCAAGGACCTGACCAACGACGGCCTGCACCCCAACGCCGCGGGTTACGAGGTGATGACGCCGCTGGCGGAGAAAGCCATTGCCAAGGCGCTGGCGCGGTAAGATCACGTGGGGAGAAATCACAACCGCTCCCTCACGGTCGCGGCTCCGAAAGACGCGCCCGGGCCGCGACGGTTGGTATCTTGGTACAGTTGTCACGGAACGAGGCCTGGGGCCGGGAAAGCGAGGGATCGATGAACGAGCATCCAAGACGCGATTTCGTGCGCGGCGCGCTGGCGGCGGCCGGTATCGGCGCCGCGGCGTCGCCCGACGCGGTGGCGCAAGCCGGGAATGCGGCCTTGCCGCTGCTGCCCGTCTATGCGAGGGCGCAGCATTACCGCTCGCTGAAACAATCGAGCTACGACCGCACCGGCGGCAACCACGACTTCTGGAGCATTCCCGCCGGTGGCGCCAAGGAGGTTTTCGCGGCCGAAGGCGCCGGCGTCATCAGCCACATCTGGTTCACCATCGCCGCCGGCAGTGAGCATCATCTTAAGGAGCTGGTGCTGCGCGCCTGGTGGGACGGCAACGCCAGGCCGTGCGTCGAAACCCCCATCGGCGACTTTTTCGGCCTGAACCTCGCCGACTATCGGATCTACCAATCCAGGTACCTGGCCTGCTCGCCCGGCAAATCGCTCAACTGCTACTTCGCCATGCCGTACCGCCGTGGCGCCCGGCTCACTGTAACCAACGAGGGCAAGCAGGGAGTGGGCGCGTTCTATTCGAACATCGATTATATGGCCGTGCCGTCGCTGCCCGCGGACGCCCTTTACTTTCACGCGCAGTACCGGCAGGCGGCGCCGTGCGTGCCGGTGACGGGCGAGGCCGCGAAGCTGAACCCGCTCGGCCGCTCCAACTACGTCTTTGTGGAAACGCGCGGCCGCGGCCATCTGATGGGCGTCACGCTCGGCGTGCTCGAAAACGCCGACGGCTGGTGGGGCGAAGGCGACGACATGATTTTCGTCGACAACGAGGCCAAGCCGCTGATCAACGGCACCGGATCGGAGGATTACTTCCTGGGGAGCTGGGATTTTGGCGGCCGCAATGGCGCGCAGCCTTTCGGCCACCAGATGTACGGTGCGCCGCTGATCGCCGACGCCGAGCGCACCGGCGGCCGCTACTGCTGCTACCGCTGGCATGGCGACAACCCAGTCACCTTCGAGCGATATCTGAAACACACCATCGAGCACGGCCATGGCAACGACCGCGGCGACAATTTCTTCTCCGTGGCCTACTGGTATCAGTCGGCGCCTTACACCGATTTCCCGGCCCTGCCCCCGCCTGAGGCCCGCATCCCGCAAGTGCACACGGCGTGAGCTTGGGCATGCCGGGACCGGCGGCAGTCGGTCCGCGCCAACGGGTTTGGGGCGCTGTTCAGCGGCTTCCGTTCGTGACATAATATCGTCAGCGATCCAGGAGGACGTGCCGGGTGACCCGCTTCGAAGGAATGCGGCCGCTGGTGTTGCTCCTCGCGGTGCTATCGCCGCTCGGGACGACGTTTGGTCAGGCGCCGCCAAGCGGCAGTCAGGCTGCCGCTGCGATGATCGGTACTGCCACCGGCAACGCCACGCTTTCGCCGGCCGCCACGACCAATGCGCCGATCCTGCTCACGGGCCGCGTGCTGCTGGAAAATGGATCGCCTCCGCCGCGCCCGGCCAAGATCGAGCGCGTTTGCAATTCCATTCCGCACTCCGAGGGCTTTACCGACGCGCAGGGCTACTTCGGAATCCACTTCGGTTCGACCGCCGCTGTCACCCAGGACGCCGACGAGCAGGATCGGCTCGCGCCGTCCGCCACCGCGCCAATTCAGGTCTTGCCCTCCGTCAGCGGTGACGAGGCGGGTGCATCCATCAGCTCGGACAACAGGCTGCTCGATTGCGAGCTGCGCGCCGTGCTGGCCGGATACCATTCGCAAAGCGTGCCGATCAAGCCCCTGCATTTGATGGAGAACCCGGATGTCGGCGTGATCGTGATCCGGCCCGACGCGGCGCCCGGTGGCACCGCCGTGGTCACCGCCCAATCGCTGGCCGTTCCCAAACAAGCTCGCAAGCTCTTCGACCGCGCACAGGAGGAAGCAAGCGCGGGAAAGACCGATCGGGCCAAGCAGTACCTCGAGAAGGCGGTCGCTGTTTATCCACAATATGCCGCCGCGTGGTGCGCGCTTGGCAAACTGCAGGTGGCCGGCGGCGGGCTGGATGCCGCCCGCGCCTCCTTTGAGCACGCTCGCCGCGCCGACCCGAATCTGGTCGATGCATATCTCCAGTTGGCCACTGTGGCTTTGTGGGACCGGAAGTGGCAGGAACTGGCGGACCTCAGCGCCAAAGGAATCGAGCTGGATCCGATCGATTACCCGCAACTGTTCCTGTACGCTGCCGTGGCGAATTACAACCTGCAGAAACCCGATGTGGCCGAGCGGGACATCGAGCGGGCGCAGGCGCTCGATTCGCGGCACGCTTTCCCGGAGATCGAACGCATCGCGGGCGTGATTCTGGCCAGCCGGAAAGAGTATGCCGCAGCCGCGGAGCACCTCCGCGCCTACCTCCAACTGGCGCCCAACGCCGGTGACGCCGACAACGCGCGGGCGCGTCTTGCCGAAGCCGAAAAAATGAGCGCCCAGCCCCCCGCAAAGTAGTTTCCCCGGCCGCTCGAAGCACCGACGGGCTTAGGCGGATAAGCAGGTCCGTTTTCCTCACACCCATTCTGCTATGATGCTTGGTTCAAGAGCGGCTCTGGCGCGGGTTGCTTCGAGTGTGCCTGTACCCACGTGCGACGACCGGGTGCGGGCCGTGAGAGGTTAGGTCTCAGGTGCATCTGCATTTCATCGACATAGCGATTATCGTCCTCTATCTAGCCACCACCGTGTTGGTCGGCTATTGGGTTTCTCATCGCGCTTCCCGCGACATTAAGGCTTACTTTTTGGGCGGTAACACCATGCCGTGGTACGTGCTGGGCGTGTCCAACGCTTCGGGCATGTTCGACGTCAGCGGCACCATGCTGCTGGTGTACTGGGCATTCGTTTACGGCGTGAAGAGCGTGTGGATTCCATGGCTGTGGCCCACCTTCAACCAGGTCTTCCTGATGGTGTTTCTCTCGAGCTGGCTGCGCCGTTCCAACGCCATGACCGGCGCGGATTGGATTCAGACGCGCTTCGGCAAGGGCCGCGGCGCGCAGCTTGCGCACATCATAGTGGTGGTTTATGCTTTCTTCGGTATCATCGGCTTCTTCAGTTACGGATTCAAGGGCATCGGCAAATTCGCCGCCAACTTTTTGCCGTGGAGTTTCACGCCCAACCAATACGCGCTGATGTTGATCGCAATCACCACCATCTACGTCATTAAGGGCGGCATGTTCAGCGTGGTGATTACCGAGGTGCTGCAGTTCTGCATTCTTTCGGTCGCCTCGTTCGCGGTGGGCATCATCGCCATGATGAAGATCGCACCAGGAACGTTGACCAAGTTCGTTCCCGCCGGCTGGGATAACCTCTTCTTCGGCTGGCATCTCAACATGGACTGGTCCACGCTGATCCCGGCCGCCAACGCGAAGATCGCCGAGGATGGCTACGGCCTGTTCGGCTTCTTCGTGATGGCGCTGCTGTTCAAGGGAGTGCTCATCAGCGCGGCCGGCCCGGCTCCTAACTACGACATGCAGCGCGTGCTCTCCACCAAGAATCCCCGCGAGGCTTCGATGATGAGTGGCTGGGTCAACGTGGTGCTGACATTCCCACGCTACTTCCTGATCACCGGACTGACCATCCTTGCCCTCGTCTTCTTCAGCGACCAGATCAAGGGGATGGGAACCAAGATGGACTTCGAGTTGGTGCTGCCGTATGCGCTGGGCCGCTTCGTCCCGGCCGGCCTGCTGGGATTCCTCATCGCTGGCTTACTGGCGGCCTATATGTCGAACTTTGCTGCGACGGTCAACGCCGCGCCGCCGTACTTTGTCAACGACATCTATAAGCGCTACATCAATCCGAACGCGAACCCCCGGACTTATGTGCGGCTAAGCTATCTCAGCTCGTTTCTGGTGGTGGTGATTGGAGTCCTGATCGGCTGGTACGTCTCTTCGGTAAATTCGGTGGTGATCTGGATTGTCTCCGGCTTATGGGGCGGCTACACGGCCTCCAACGTTCTGAAGTGGTATTGGTGGCGATTCAACGGGTACGGTTACTTCTGGGGCATGGTCAGCGGCATCACGGCCTCGCTGGCGGTTCCCGGGATACTCAGCAGGATTCCCTCGTTGCAGAACTACGCGAGCCTGCACACGCTGAACCTGGACGTTTCTCTCGGATTCGGGCTGGTGTTCGTGCTTGGTATGATTGGCTGCCTGCTCGGCACCTTCCTCACCCAACCCGAGGAGGACGAGGTTCTGATGGACTTTTACCGCCGCGTGCGGCCGTGGGGTTTCTGGGGCCCGGTTAAGGCTAAGGTAATGGCGCAGTATCCCACGTTCCAGCCGAACCGTGATTTTCCGCGCGACATGTTCAACATTGCCGTGGGCATAACCTGGCAAATTGCCCTGGTCGCGCTGCCGATCTACATCGTGATTCGGACTAACATTCCCGCCATCTGGTATTGCCTGGCCGTGGTCGGGGTGACGTCCCTCATCCTGAAGTTCACCTGGTACGACCATATGTGCAAGGTGAACGCCGAGATCGCAGCGGATGAAGCAAGAGCGGTGGCGCCAGCGGGAGCGGGGGACTAACAATAGGTGCGATGGGAAAGCGGCACCCGGCTCTGGAGTTTCTACTTCTTCGGTAGCGCCGGCGGTCTTGCCGCTGGTGTTTCTTGAAGCGATCTGGCGGCGTGTCCCAAACAGTGGCCGTGGTCAAGCGCGCACAAGACACCGGACACCGGCGGCAAGACCGCCGGCGCTACCGGACCCTACTTCATATAGAACAAGCTCAGCCTTGGCAGGCGGGATTTCTCCAGCAGGCTACGTTCCAGGTATTGGCGTTCCAGCATCGCCAGTTGGTCGGCGGTCATTTTGCCCCGGTAGGGACGTAACTGGGTGTCTAACTCACGGTGGGCTTGGAGTAAGTCCTCATCGCTTTGGCGGGAGCGGGCGGAGGCGATCATCTTCTCTTCTAGCACCGTCAAGCGCTGTTCCAGGCTTTCGAGATCCTGATAGTGCGTCTCGACTTCGGCGGCCAGCCGCGCCAGAGTAGCGGCGATTTCCGGGTATGGCTCGCGCAATGCCGCGGCGTTCGATTCGAGATATGCGCGCAAATCCTCCAGCGAAAACGGCGGCGGGGCCTCGCGCCGCGCGCGTGGTTCCGGCTGGCTCGCCATGGCCTGGGCCTCGGTGAGCACGGCTTGCGCGCAGAAGGCGAGCGAGTTCACCATTTGCGTTTTCACCCTGCGGCTGCGCCATTTCTCGAAGGCCGCGTCAATGCCGCGCAGCACGGCTTCGAGCGGAACGCCGCCGTTCTTCCAGCTTTCCACCAGCGCCCAATCGAGCGGCGACATCAGAAACAGCGCCGTGCCGCGGGCGCGCTGGAAGTGCTCCTCCACTTCGGTGAAGTAGTTGAAATAGTTGCGGAGAAAATCGGGCTCGGGCGTCACGGCCGGTGAATCCGCTCCCAGATCATCTGCAGGCCTTCCAGCGTCAGATGCTCGTCAACCACTTTCAAATAGCGCGAACCGGAGACCACTAGGCCGGCCTGGCCGCCGGTGGCGACGGTCTTCGTATCGGGGCCGAGTTGTTTGATGATGCGCTCGATGATCCCGTCCACCAGACCCACCGCGCCATAATACAAACCCGACTGCATGCTGGCCACGGTGTTAGTGCCGATCACGTTTTTCGGCGGCCGGAACTCCACCAGCGGCAGGCGCGCGGTCTTGGTGAAGAGGGCCTCGACGGCGATACCGACGCCCACCGCAATGGCGCCGCCCAGGTAATCGCCATCGCGCGAAACCACATCGAAGTTTATGGTGGTACCGAAATCGACGATCACGCACGGGCCGCCGTACTTGCGAAAGCCTGCGACGCCGTTCACCAGGCGGTCGGCGCCGACTTCGGTCGGGTTATCGTAAAGTATGCCGATTCCCAGATCGGTTTTCGGGCCGACGAACACGGCTTCCGTATGGAAGTAGCGCAGCGTCATGGTGGCTAGCGTGGAATCGATGGGCGGGACGACGCTCGAGATGATGATGCCGTCGACCGCGTCGATATTGAGGTTCACCGGCGAAAACAGATTGTGCAACAGGATGCCCCACTCGTCGGCGGTCTGCTCATGGACCGTGCGCAGCCGCCACTGGCAGAGCAGTTTGCTTCCCTCAAAAGCGCCAATTGTGATGTTACTGTTGCCTGCGTCAAGAGCCAGCAGCACGTACGCCTCCCGCAATAATCAGGGTATCGGTTCCATCGTCCCGGCGCACCACCAGGAAGCCTTCCGGGTTGAGGCCGGCGGTGACGCCGCGAATCACGCCATCGGTTTGCTGGACCTCCACGCGGCGGCCGGCGGCATAGCTGGAGGCTTGCGTGAAGAGGCGCAGGATGGCCGGCGTGTCGTAGGCGAGATACTCGTCGGCGGCGCGCAGCAGCGCGGCAATGATCGGCTCGCGGGCAATGGGCGCTCCGGGAGGCTTGCCCCGCTCAGCCAGCGAAGTAGCCTCTCGCGCCAGTTCGGGCGGAAACGACTTGTGATTCACGTTGATGCCGATGCCGGCGATGGCCTTGGCGCCGGACAACTGCACCAGAATGCCGGCGATTTTCCGGTCCGCAATCATCACGTCGTTGGGCCAGCGCAAATCGCAGGCGATGCCGGTTGATTTGGCGATCGCATCCTGCACCGCCAGCCCCAGCGCCAGGGTGAGAACCGGCGCCGGCTTAACCACCAGCGAGCAGTAGATTCCGCTGCCCGCTTCGGAGTGCCAGGTGTGGCCGTGGCGGCCCATGCCGGCGGTTTGTTCTTCGGCCAGCACCACCTCGCGCGGCTCCAGCGCCGCCGCCACGCGCATAGTGGAATCGATCGACGCGTAGTAATCGATCCGGCGATCCGGAAACTCGCGCCGCAGGCCGCCGATATCGAGCGGTGTCACTTATTAGGTCTCGCCTATTGCGTCACTCATGTCGGCGTTCTTCAACGGCGCCGGATAAAGGTCGAGACGAATCTCGACCCAGCAGGCTGAAGCCTGCGCCACGATGCCGGGTTGATGAGATCTGTCGCTCAATTTGTCGAACCTCATTTAGCGCCCGGGTCGAGCTTGCCAAGCTGCGTCTTGTACTCGGCCAGCTTCTGGCGCATACCCTCGATCACGTGCGCGGGAGCGCGGCCGAGAAACTTCTCATCGCTCAACTGGCGTTCGTTGTTGGCGATGTTTTTAAGAAGCTGCTCGCGCTCTTTCTCCTCGCGCTTGCGCTGCGCGTCTTCCTGGGCTTTGGGAAGATGCAGCGCCAGGTCGAACTCCGGACCGGAGCGGATGCCCGGTGCCTTGGGAGCGGCTTCGGCCTTCAGCTCCAGGTTCACGTTGGCCAGCTTGCGAATGGCTTCGGCATTGCGCCGGGCCACGTCGAGCGCGGGTCCGAGAGAATACAGCACGCCCGCGACCTGCAGTTTGGGATCGAGCTTCGCCTCGGTGCGCAACGTTCGCGCCACCGTCACGATCTCCTGTAGGATGCCGATCTCGCGTTCCGCTTCGGCGTCAGTTGCTTCTTCACGGAACTGCGGATAACCGACCAGCGCGATCGAGACCGGGCGCGTGGAGCGATCGGTCGCGAGCCGTTGCCACAGCTCCTCGGTGAGAAACGGCATGGCCGGATGGAGCAGCCGCAGCGCGGTTTCGAACGCCGCCAGCGCGTTGCGCCAGCCCGGCGTGAGGCCGGAGTTTTCGCGAAATTCGAGCTTCTTCAGCTCCAGGTACCAATCGCAGAACTCGTGCCAAAAAAAGTGCCACAGCACTTGCGCGGCATCGTGGTAGCGATAGGTTTCAATGGAGCGGTTGACTTGCGCGGCGCAAGCGTTCAGGCGGCTGAAAATCCACCGGTCCTCGATGGGCACCGCGCCGGTTTCCGGGTCGGCCTCTGGGCGGAAATTCTCCAGACTGGCTGGAAGCCAGGGCTCCACGCCGCAGAACTCCATCTTGCCCAGCAGAAACCGCGCGGCGTTCCAGATTTTGTTGGCGAATGCGCGCGAGCTTTCCATGCGCTCTTCGGTGAGCACGATATCGGTGCCCGGCGCGGCGCCTTGCAGCAGCGCCATGCGCACGGCGTCGGTGCCGTACTTCTCGGTCACGATCAGCGGGTCGATGGTGTTGCCTTTCGTCTTCGACATCTTCTGCCGTTCGGCGTCTCGCACCAGGCCGTGGATGTAGACCTGGCGGAACGGCACGTCGCCCATGAACTCGATGCCCAGCATCGCCATCCGCGCCACCCAGAAGAATAGGATGTCGAAGCCGGTGATCAGCAGCGAGGTGGGGTAGAAGGTTTTAAGATCCTCGGTCTGGTCCGGCCAGCCGAGCGTGGAAAACGGCCAGAGGCCGGAGCTGAACCAGGTGTCGAGCACGTCGCTATCCTGCTCCAACTCGGCTGAGCCGCAGCGGTCGCACTTCGCAGGAGCTTCCCGCGCCACGATGATCTCGTGGCACTCCTGGCAGTGCCAGGCGGGAATGCGATGGCCCCACCAGAGTTGCCGCGAGATGCACCAGTCGCGGATGTTGTACATCCACTCGAAGTAGGTTTTGCTCCAATTGGCGGGAACAAAAACGATGCGGCCCGTTTCCACCGCTTCGATGGCCTTTTCAGCCAGCGGCTTGGTCTTGACGAACCACTGCGTGGAAACCAGCGGTTCGACAATCGTGCCGCAGCGCGCGCACTTGCCGATATTCAGCGCGTAGTCTTCGATCTTGCTGAGCGCTCCCATCGCCGTAAGATCAGCCAGCACCTGCTTGCGGGCCTCGAAGCGATCCATCCCAGCGTACTTACCGCCCGCGGCAGTGATGACGCCGTCTTCGCCGATCACCTGGATCTTAGCCAGGTTGTGGCGGCGGCCGGCCTCGAAATCGTTGGGGTCATGCGCGGGCGTGACCTTCACCACGCCGGTGCCGAACTCGGGATCGGCGAGGTCGTCGAGGATCACCGGAATCTCGCGGCCCATCAGCGGCAGGTCGACTGTGCGGCCGTGCAGGTCGCGGTAGCGCTCGTCCTTAGGGTTGATCGCCACGGCGGTATCGCCCAGCATGGTTTCCGGCCGCGTGGTGGCCACCGTGACGAAGCGGCCGGGCAAGCCGTGCACGGGGTAGCGCAAGTGCCACATGTGGCCCTGCACGTCAGAGTGAGTCACTTCCAGGTCGGATATCGCGGTGCGGCAGCGCGGGCACCAGTTGACCATGTACTCGCCGCGGTAGATAAGGCCTTTTTCGTACAACCGCACGAAAACCTCGCGCACGGCGCGCGACAGGCCGGGATCGAGTGTGAACCGCTCGCGCGACCAATCGCAGCTCGCGCCCATGCGGATCATCTGCCGCTTGATGTTGTCGCCGTACTCGGCTTTCCATTCCCACACGCGCTTCTCGAAGGCCTCGCGGCCCAGGTCCTGGCGGCGAATTCCCTCTTCGGCCAGTTTGCGCTCCACCACCATTTGGGTGGCGATGCCGGCGTGATCGGTGCCCGGCAGCCATAGCGTGTTCTCGCCCAGCATGCGGTGCCAGCGGATGGTGACGTCGATTTCGGTGTGCTCCAGCATGTGGCCGATGTGCAGCGATCCGGTCACGTTGGGCGGCGGAATGACGAGGGAAAACGAGCGCGCCGCGGACGCTGCGGCAGCGCGAAAGATGCCGGAATCGATCCACCACTGCGCCCAGTGCGGCTCGAACCGCTGAGGCTCGTACACCTTCTCAATTTGCATGGGAATGTACTAATATAACGCGCCTGTGGGGCGCGTCCCTGAGCCCTTGGCAGGAATCATCCTGCCCCGCTACGCGCGGCACACAAAGAACCGGGCGCAAGACCGCCGGCCACAGCCTCTCGCGAAAATGTAGAAGCGCCGCAGGCAGGTCGGGGACCTGCCTCACCAAGACCAACCGTCAGAACACGGCGAAACAGAAAACCTGATTCGACCCGCTGGCAAGGAGCGCGTACTCGCCCGGGTCCAGCCCATTGTTCGGCTCAATCTTGGATAGCGTACCCTCCAGCTTGGTCACTTCGACGAGGATTGGTTCCGCGGTCCTGTGGACGACAAACTCACGATGGCCGTTCTTCGATTCCATCTTAAACAACTGGAGGTTTTGCGGGTCGATCTTGCCGCTCACGAAGAGCAGGATCGGTGCCGCCAGCGGCGTCCTGGTGGGCGAGTTGGCGCCATCGACGATATATACCGTGTCGTCCTTCTTCTTCTCTGTTTTCGCCTCCACCGCTTCGGTGGCGAGCAGCCTGTCGGCGTGTTTGATGTACGGGAGGTCCGGCTTCGGCGGTCGCGGCCCGTCGTACCCTTGGGCGTTAGCCGCGCACGCCGCGACAATGGTCGTCAGCAGCACCCGGAGCAACATAGCTGTACAAACATTTTACCGCCGCCGGGAGGGACAGCACAGTGCATTCCATTCACGGGCTGCATTCTGGTGGCTAGCGCCTGCGCGATCCTTCGGGAACGTGCACCGGCTTTTCGATCACGGCGCGCACGGTGCGCGAATGGCCCGCGCCGCCTCAACTCTCGAGACGGAATCGCGATTCGGCCAGGCGGTACAGCGGGCGCCAGACCGCCCGGTTAACGCATACCACCAGTGTCGCCATCACCACGGTGGAAAGCAGCAGCAGCTCGCTGTTGCCGGAATCGGTGGCGGAGCTGATTTGCGCGCCCAGTCCCAAGGTGGTCATGATCTTGCCCTGGAAGTGGAAGTATTCGGCGACGATGCTGGCATTCCAAGCGCCGCCCGAAGCAGTCACCAGGCCGGTAACGAGATAGGGAAAGATACCCGGCAGGATGAGCGTCCGCCAGCGCTGCCAGCGGGTGAAATGAAAAACCGAAGCCGCTTCGCGCAGCTCGGTGGGGATGGCCATGGCGCCGGCGATCACGTTGAACAGGATGTACCACTGCGTGCCCAGCAGCATGAGGATGATGGAGCCCACGCCCAAACCGCCGCCGAGCCGGACCAGGCCGAGCAGTACCACCGGGAACAACGCAGTGGCGGGAACCGAGGCCGCAATTTGCGCCAGCGGCTGCGCCACCTTCGCCAACCGCGGATTGGAGCCGATGGCGACGCCCGCCGGAATGGCCCACAGCGACGCAATCACCAGCGACGCGGCGACGCGTCCGAAACTGGCGCCCGCGGCCTGAAGAGTCGCCAGCAGCTCCACGCTGTGGAGGCCCTTCAGCAGCAGGACGGCTTTCACCAGCAGGTAGGGTACGGCCACTGCCAGCGCCAGCAGCAGGACGGCGCCGGCGATCCGGCCGCGGCTTCTCGTCCGCGCGATGGGCGGCGTCTCCCGGGGAGGACTGGTGGTCAGGCGCTCCCAGAGAGGCTCGACGGCCCGCTTCTCGACCCAGCGCGAGACTTCCGAGTTGCGCAGCAAATGAAGAATGGGCGAAGTGACCTCCGAGGCGCTCTCCACCTGCTCCATCTTGAACTTCTCCGACCACGCGATCGCCGGCCGCCACACCAGTTGATCGAGCAGGACAATCACCGCAATCATGGCGCCGAGCCCCCAAACGATTCCGGCCGTATCGCCGGTGCTTGCCGCCGTCTGCAGATAGGAGCCCAGGCCCGGCAGGCGAAAATCGTGGTGGCCCAGCTCGAACATTTCGCACGCCATCAGGAAGAACCACCCACCGGCCACGGAAACGATGGAATTCCACACCAGACCGATGGTCCCGAAAGGCAGCTCCAGCTCCACGAAACGCTGGGTAGCGCTGAAACGGTTGATTAGGGCAGCCTCGCGCAACTCGCGTGGAATGGATTTGAGCGAAGAATAGAAACTGAACGCCATGTTCCACACCTGGCCGGTGAAGATGAGGACGATCGAACCCAATTCCACTCCCAACTGCCTGGTGGGAAATAGCGCCACCATGGCAAGCATGACGCCGGGGAGAAAGCTCAGCACGGGGATGGACTGGAGGATATCGAGCACGGCGATCATGACCATTTCCACGCGCCGGTTGTAGGCCGCGATGTAACCGTAGGCGACGGCAAACACCAGGCTCAGCAGGTACGCCGCGGCCATCCGCATCAGGGAGTAGAAGGCATAAGCCGGCAGCGCCGCCGGCGACCGCAAGATGTGGGCGGCCGGCGTCACCACCCCCATCCAGTAACGCACCGTGGCCAGCACAGCGTAGATGCCCGCCAGGATCGCGGCGAATACCAGCGCGTCCACCAGGAGGGACCAATTACGCTCGCGAATCAGCGAGCGTGCCAGCAGCGGGAAGCCCATCAGCGGTTGCCCGCCTCATCGCCCGCAGGCTGCGCGGCTTCTTCGGGAATGAAAAAGCGGCCGGAGGAATCGCGGTCGAACAGCTCCGCATAGCGGCCCCAGGTGACGGCGGTTTCGAGCTGCCGCTCGGTCTCCTCTTCGCTGAAGTGCTCGTCGAGCAGGTCATGAAAGAAATCGGCGGGCATGGAGTGGTCGGCTTTGTTGGCCAGGGAGCGATTGATCTGGCGGATCAGCGGGACGCGCTCGGCGGCCACGCGGAAAAGTTCCTTGCGACGCAGAATGCCGGCCTCGGCGAAGCGCTTCCCCTCGGGAGTCAGCTCGGCGTCGCCTTCCTTGACGTTGATATAGCCCAGCAGCGAGGCGGCTTCGACGATCGGCAGCAGGTCGTCGATCTCAAAAGCCAGATCGTCCGCCAGGTGGTAGATGTCGTCGCGGCCTTCGCGGTCTGCCAGCAGCTCGAGCAGGCCGGCGATTCCGCCCGGGCGGGCGTGCGGCATCATCGGATACTTGCCGCGCGCGGGGCCGGCCGCCACCGCAGCGGCTTCCGGCTCGGGGTGCGGCGCGGGCGCCAGGTCGGGCTGGGTGAGCACGCGGTAAATGTAATCGACGGTCTCCACGAAGCGGGGATCCTGGTGGTCGCGGGGCCTCGGCATGGCGATGCGGAAATCGGTGCGGACGTGCCCTGGATTTTTCCCCAACACGACCACCCGGTCGGCCAGCGTCACCGCCTCCTCAATGTTGTGCGTGACGATGAAGACGGCGCGCGTGGGCATCTTCTTGCCGTCCCATAACTCGAGCAACTCCGAGCGGAGGTTCTCGGCGGTGAGCACATCGAGGGCGGAAAAAGGCTCGTCCATGAAAAGCACTTCGGGCTCCACCACCAGGGCGCGGGCGAAGCCGACGCGCTGCTTCATGCCGCCGGAAAGTTCCTTGGGGTACGCCAGCTCGAAGCCGTCCAAGCCCACCGAATCGAGGATGCGCAGGGCGCGTTTCATGCGCTCCGTCGCCGCGATGCCGCGCGCCTTGAGCGGCGCTTCCACATTGTCGAGCACTGTAAGCCAGGGGAACAGCGCAAAGCTCTGGAAAACGATGGAGACGTTCGGGCACGGGCCTACCACCGGCTGGCCATGCCATAGCACCTGTCCCGACGAGGGCGCAGCCAGCCCGGAGAGCATGCGCAGCATGGTGGACTTGCCCGAGCCCGAGGGTCCGAGCAGCGCCAGAATCTCGCCGGCATACACGGTTAGGTCGGTGGCCGCGAGGACCTGGATGCGGGCGTGGGGCAGCCCATAGAATTTCTCGATGGCGCGGGCCTCGATGATCGGCTCTGCTGCTGGTGTCACTGGTCCTCGCTTGCCGCTGGATTGGGAAGACGCGTCCCTCATCCTTTATACCGCGGGGCGGGACGCAGCGACTGGCAAGACATGCGTGCCCCCACAGCAGAGGCTTTCGTCCGCTGCGTTTGACTGCGTCGCTGCCGCTGCAAAGAGGCCCACGCGAGGCCTGCTATCGGGTAATCTGAGAGGGAGCGCGCAGGTCTAACCTAACCGACTCAATGCGAATCCTTTACATCCACTCGACGCAGGTGCCGCCCCCGCGTGACACGCGCACGGATCGTTTTTTTTGGCTTTCGGAGACGCTGGAAGGCGATGTTCTACAGCCGCTCTGGTTCCGCACGCCGGAAGAAGTTGAAGCGGAGCTCGGCCCCGGCTCCTTCCCGGTTTATGTGTCGGGACGATTTCGCTATCACTGGTTTCTGGTGTCGCGCCCCAACGGACGGAGGCGGCCGCGTCTGGCGCAATTTTGGTTTTACATCCGCAAGGGTGTGGAACTTCACCGGCAGAATGCCTTTGATTGCATAATCGCTTATTCCCACATGACGACGGGGCTGGTCGCGGCCTTGGTGAAGCTGCTGACGGGCGCGAAGCTGATCATCGAGCTGGTGACCACGCCGCAACTGATCTACGTGACCAATCGGGCCCGGCCCGCGTTGGGCGACCGCTTGATGAGGCTCTACTCCGATGTGTGCCTGCATCTGTCGCTCTGGACGGCTGACCGGGTTCATCTTCTCTATCCGGGTCAACTCGCCGCCTATCCGCTGCTTCGCAAAGCCAAAACCTCGGTGTTTCATGAATTCGTTGCGGTATCGGTGATCCCCGCGCACGCCGAAGGCGAGGAGCGGTACGTGCTGACGGTGGGTTCGCCAGCGTACCTGAAGGGAGCGGACCGATTGATCGAAGCATTCCGTCGGCTGGCTCCCGATTTTCCGGATGTCAAACTCAAGATGGTGGGCTGGTACATGAGAGCGGAGCGCGAGTTATTGGAAGCGCTGGCCGGGGACTCGAAACAGATTGAGCTGGTGCGGGCGGCACCGAACCCTGTTATCTTGCCAATCATCAGCGGTTGCCTGGTCTTGGTGCACCCGTCCCGTTGTGAAGGGCTGCCCAGGACCGTAATTGAGGGATTGGCCGCCGGCGTTCCGGTGGTCGGTTCCGATGTTGGCGGGATCCCCGAGCTGATCCATCAAGGGGAAAACGGATTTGTCGTGCCGGGAGGCAACGTCCGGGAACTGGAAGAACGGATCCGCGAGCTGCTGGCGGATCCGGAGCTGCGTCGCCGGCTGGGAGCGAAGGCCTACGAGTTGGCGCACACGCAATTGACCGAGCAGGTCTACGTAGAGAAGTTCACCGCGATGGTTGCGGCCACGGTGCGAGGCGCCCCGTGAGCCCGGACGCGCCGCACTCCGTTCGCAGCCTGGACAAGGCGCTGGCGGGGGGACTGGCCTGGGCCGCCGGCGCCAAGTCGGCTACGCAATTCTTCACCTGGGCATTCACCCTGATTGTGGCGCATCTTCTTTCGCCAGCCGACTTCGGCCTGGTCAACATGGCCGGGTTCATCAACGTTCTGACCAGCATGCTGGCCGAGTTTGGCATGGGCCAGGCGGTGTTGCAGATGCCCGAGCTGGAGGCCGGCACGGTAGCGCAGTTGAACACGGCTTGCGCGGCGATCTGCACGGCGGCATACGGCCTGCTGGTTTTGGCTGCGCCGCTGATTGCGGCGTTCTTCAAGTCGGAACAGCTCAAGCTGCTGGTAGTGGTCAACAGCCTCGGGCTGGTTATCACGGGGCTTCAGTCGGTGCCGAACGGGCTCTTGGAAAAGGACCTCGACTACCGCCGGCTGTCGGTGGGCGAGTCGGTCACAACCCTGGTGCAGGCCGCGGTCACGGTGGGATTTGCACTGACCGGATTCGCGTACTGGTCGCTGGTGATAGGTGCGCTTGTCGGGCGAATCGCAGGAGCGGCGTTGACGTACTACTGGAAGCCGGTGCCGTTCGCGCTGCCGCGATGGAAGCAGATCCAGGCGCCGATGCGTCTCGGGGCCCATGTGGCAATCGGCAGAATTGCAGGAGGGGCGTACTCGATGTCGGACGGAGTGATCGTGGGCCGGATGCTGGGCGGAGCGGCGCTCGGCGCGTACCAGATGGCGATGTCTCTGGCCAATGCGCCGGCCGAAAAGGTCGGGCTGCTGGTGATGCGGGTCACCGGGCCCTTATTCGCGCGGGTGCAGAAAGACCAGGAACTGGTGCGCCGCTATTTCCGGATCATCAGCGAGTCGGTATCGCTGAGCGTTTTTCCGCTGCTACTCGGCCTGGCGGTGGTGGCGCCGGAAGCGGTCCGGGTGTTACTGGGGCCGAAATGGAGCGCAGCCATCGGGCCAATTCGGTGGCTGGCTGTTTTCATGTGTGCTCGAACCCTGGCCACGCTGTTCAGCCAGGTGCTCACCTCGCTTAGGCACACACGTTTCAATATGTGCGTTTCCCTGATCAGCTTCGTGGTGATGCCGGTGGCATTCATCGTCGCATGCCACTGGGGCACGAATGCGGTGGCCGCAAGCTGGTTGATTCTGTGTCCGGTGACCGTACTTCCCTTCGCGGTGAAGTTACTCCGTTCTATTGGCGTGCGATATCGAGACTACTTAGGTATGTTGATGCCTGCGCTGGCCGGATGCGCGGTGATGGTGGCGGCGGTTCTTGCGGTCCGCCTCTGGGTTGGGAGCGATCACGCGCCGGCCGTACCCAGACTGTTGGTGCAGATGGCTGCAGGAGGCACCGCCTATCTCGGGTACCTATGGATCTTCTATCGCGAGAAGCTGAACCGGTATATCCATTTTCTCTTGGGCCTGCGCAAGGAAGGTGAGGTGCTGAGTGAAGCCGGGTTGTGAGAGCCGCGGGCCGCGTTTCGGTGGGAGCCCGGCAAGTGTCCTCCCTAACCGAAACGGTCACGAGAGTCTCTGTCGGATCTCAGTCCGCCCGCGGAGCGGCGCCGTCTACGACGTCACCCATCGACGGCGCGCGCCGCGCAATCACCATGATCGATATGGACAGAAAACCGAAGCACCGGAGATGCAACGCCGTCAATAACTTCCGCAGTTTTCGGCTCCGGTTGAAGTAATAGCAGATCTCGGGATGGTAACCTGTCTTACGCAGCATAGCGCTGAGCACATACGGCTCGTACCATGCCACATGATCCGGATGCCACCGGCGTTTCTGCCAAGGGAATAGCGCCATCAGGGCGTTAAGAAAAAAGAACGCGTTCGGCGTAGTGAGAACAAGCCGCCCGTTTTCGTTCAAGTGGCGCCGCAAGTTCGTCAGTAGCGCACCGGGATTCACCACGTGTTCGATAACCTCTCCGGCGACTATGACATCGAAAGTCTTTCCCAGCGACGCGGTCATTGCATCCGCGCAAACAATATTGTAGCCGCGCTTCCGGAGCTCTTCGACTTCACTTTCGAGGATGTCTATCCCGAGCACCGACTTGGCCCTTTCCACCAGCCGGCGGTGAAGCCACCGCTCTGACGCCTCATTGGATACCACGTGTTCAACGCACCCCACGTCCAAAACCGTCCTGCCCGCGACATACTCGCCTAGAAAGTCGAGATGCGTGAGCCTAACATCCAGGTATTCAATCTTCATAAGAATCCAGGTGCAGGGATCGTAGTGGGTGGATCATTCGGAAGGCGCGAGACCAGGGCCGGAGCAGCCGTAGCCCTCGGACACTATTCAAACCAGGCCCTTCACGAGTAAATGTTACTATATCATGCATCGGCGTGATATCATGCCGTTCCGTAACCGTTTGAGTGGCGCCGGCGGCAATCAGTCGCCGGGCGAAAATACTAAAGTCTGCGTCGTTCCGGGCTGGGAGGAAAAGCGTAGGTAGGTGCATGACACGCCCCTTGCCGGCAACTGGGCAGAGCCTATTCAAGCCTTGTAGCAAATGAGATTGGTAACCCGGAACTGCTCCAAGGACTCCTTGTACTTTATTAGTTCATGGCAGTAGCCAGTCGGGGTGATTCTGGCGATCCGCATGCCACAGGCTTGAAAAAACGCAAAATAGTCCTTCATGAAAACCCGGGCATCGACGTTGGCGTTCCCAAATTCAAAGGTCACGAACTCAACGGCGGATCGGCGGAACATCTCGCCCGCGCCCTCGAGAACGTCGAGCTCGTGCCCTTCGACGTCGATTTTCAGAAGATCGATTCGCCGGATCTTCCTCGAGAGACAGTATTGGTCCACTGTTTGTACCTCGACTATTTCGGATTGGTTCATGTCTATGCCCTGATGCGTCAGATCCCGCCTGGTGAGGGACGCGTGAACGGACGCCTCGGCGTCGTAGAATAGCGGCAGCCGCCCAGCGGTCTTCCCCAGAGCGCAATTATTTACGAACACGCCGGAGCGATTTGCGGCGGCTTTACACAAAAGCTCAAACGCCCTCAAGCCGGGTTCGAAACAATGCGCGTCAACCTTGCGGCTTCGCAGGCAGTCAAGCGCCAAGTTTAGAAACTGCCCGCAGTTTGCTCCGACATCGAAAAGACAAAGGGGCGCTTCCCCACGACCCGCACGATCGCTGCTTTTCGCGATCCGGTCGAAGATCGCTCGCTCACCGGAAATCTCCGGGTCGACGGCGGCCCCAATGCCTTGCATAAACTGCCCGGCGATGACGGCATTGTCCAACAGATACTGGCCGACTGGATTGCCGGTGAGCCGGGCAAGCCATCTGAATATGGTGCGTAACCTGTCCCTGACCATCGTTTTGCACTAGACCAGTGATTCTAACACTCGAACTGTGCGGCATCCGCTATCCCGAGCTTTGCGGCTTACCATCAGCCGTTACTCCGAAAAGGTCCGCGGTCTCTCCTTTTGGATCTCCAAAGGAACGGCAGGTGCTCCCTTTTGATGCTTACGCGAGAGACTAAAACGGACCCAACAGCATGCCATGTCGGGCGGCCACAATCCGGCTTTGCGCGTCGCACGCGAAGATCGTGCCGTGCTCCTCCCAAAAGAAACTGCCGTGCCCGGCGGGTTTCACCACCTCCGACCGTCGCAGGTTGCCGAATCCGGCCACCCCCGCCTACTTCGCCGCGCCGCAGGCTTCGGGCTTGGGGATTTCCTGGTCCGCATTCCGTTCGTTGCACCAGGTGACTAGCGCATCGGGATTGATGCCGGCGTTGGCGCGGCGCAGATCGTCCAGGCTGAGCTGCCGGAACTCGAACTTTATGGAACCATCCGACATGACGGTTCCCAGCAGGTAGCCGTAGACATCGGTGCGGCTGATGGTGCCGCCCGTGATCCCCGGCGGCAGCCGGTAACGCACCGCTCCGGCAGTGCCTACGATCCATCCCGGCAGGACGCGATCGCCCCAGTACGGCGTGCGGAAGACATCGTCCATCACGAAGTGGGAGTGGCTGGCCAGCACGTAGACTCGCTTGCCACTCTGCTGGAGGTCCCAGAGCAGGTTGTAGACCTCGCGCCCGGTTTCGATTCCCGCGCTGGAATCGCACATGCTGTGGCTCAGGCCTTTGCTGCCCGGCAGCGCCTCGTGCATGCCGGCGACGATGGTGGTGATGTCCGCGGATTTGCGGTCGGCGTCCAAACGGGCGCGGATCCATTTCATCTGGTCCGCGTCGAAGGTGTTGTTGGCGTTGTCGAGCGAAAGAAAATCGGTATGGTTCATTACCCAGTGATAGTAGGTGCGAGCGCCGGCCGGGTCGCCGTCGGCCTTGCGCTGGGCGGCCAGGCGCGCGCTGTTCAGGTAGCTTGCGAACTGGGCCAGGTACGCGCTGCGCGTCTTGGGAAAAATCAATTCATGATTGCCGATTCCCAGGAAAACTTCCAGCTTGCCGAACGGGCGAAGCTGGTGCTCGATGAAATTCGGCCACGCGTTCTCCAGGTAAGTGATGATGTTCAGGTGCGCTGTTTTCAGGTGGAGCTCGCGCGGCGGCGCCATGTCTTCATCGAAGTCGTAGATGGCGCGAAAGTCGCCCAAGTGCCAATAGAAGGTGGCTCCGCTCTCCAGCACCTGCCCGGCAATGGCGGGCATCACCACGTCGCCGCAATTGCGCGAATCGCCGGAGACGGCGAACTTCCAGACGGGAGCGGGTGCGTTTTGCGCCGGCAGGCAAAGAGGAAGCGCGAGCAGCAGGAGCAGCTTCGTCGCCGGGTGATGGTTCGTCATGTCCGCATACCTCCATGCGAGGCGGCGATGCGGTCGGCAGCCGCCCCACCTTAGCTTTGTATCACAACGGGACGCGGAGGCTAGTTTGCTATGCTGAAGTTTGACTCGCTCGATCCTGCTCCGTCTGGCGCTGCCGCTCGGGCTGGCAGCCGTCGCCACGGCTCAATCCACGCTGGTGGTGGATGCCATGTCCCAGGAATTGGCGCGCAACTTCCAGGCTCTCAAGGATAAGGCCAGCCCTCCGCCGTACTTTATCAGTTACGAAGTCACCCAGGAAGACGTCCGCACCGTGTCCGGCACCTTGGGCGCGATCGACTCGAACGGCGGCGGGAAGTCGCGCCTGCTGGACGTTTCGGTGCGCGTCGGCTCTCCCAAGCTGGACAACTACCATCGCGTGCGCGGCGCCGGCGGCGGCGCGCCGCGGTTCACTTCCGAGGCGCAGATCACTTACGAAGACAACGCCAACTCCATCAAGCAGCGCCTGTGGGAAGATACCGATCGCGCGTATCGCGCGGCGGCGGAGCGGCTCATCCGGATCGAAACCAACACGCAAGTGAAAGTGGCCGAACAGGATTCTTCGGCCGATTTTTCGAGCGCGCCTCCGCAGGTTTCGCTCGCCGCGCCGGCCACGCTCAAATTCGACGTCGAGGAATGGACTGGGCGCATCCGCAAGCTCTCCGCGCGCTTCCAGAATTACCCCAGCGTTCTCACCAGCCGGGTGACGGTCACCGGCCAGGCCGAGACGCGGTACCTGGTGAACACGGAAGGAACGCGCCTCGAATTTGGCCGCGGCTACGCGCGCATTTTCATTTCCGCCTCCGCCAAAGCCGCCGATGGCACCGACGTCGCGGACTTCGACAGCTTCGAGGCGGAGGACGCGGGCGACTTGCCGGACGACAAAACGGTGCTGGCGGCCATCGATCACGTTGCCCAAAACGTGACAGCCCTGCTGAGCGCGCCCGAAGCCGAACCGTTCGTTGGACCGGCCATTCTTTCTGGCCGCGCAGCCGGCGTGTTCTTCCACGAAATCTTCGGCCATCGGGTGGAAGGCCACCGGCAGAAGGATGAGGCCGAGGGCCAGACCTTCACCAAGAGCGTCGGCACAGAGGTGTTGCCCGATTTCCTGTCGGTGATCTTCGATCCCACGCGGCATTCCATGGCGGGCGAAGACCTTTACGGCTGGTACGATTACGACGATGAAGGAGTGAAGGCCAGGCCGGTGACCGTGGTGGAAAACGGCGTGCTGAAGACATTCCTTATGTCGCGCTCACCAATTGCCGGCTTCAGCCAGTCCAACGGCCACGGCCGGCGCCAGCCGGGGTACGAAGTGGTTTCCCGGCAGTCGAACCTGATCGTGGAATCGGCCAAGGTGGTCTCCGACGCCAGGCTGCGCGAAATGCTGATCGAAGAGATCAAGCGGCAGAACAAGCCTTATGGCCTCTACTTCCGCGACATCACCAACGGGTTCACCACCACCAGCCGCGCCGGGTTGCAGGCCTTCAAGGTGATTCCGGTGATTGTGTACAAGGTGTATGCCGACGGCCGTCCCGACGAGCTGGTGCGCGGCGTCGATATAGTGGGCACACCGCTGGCGAGCTTCGCCAAGATCCTGGCCACCGGGGACAAGCCGGAAGTGTTCAACGGCTACTGCGGCGCGGAAAGCGGCACCGTGCCGGTTGCCGCGGTGTCGCCGGCGATCCTGGTATCGGAAATCGAGATCGAAAAGAAAGCCAAGGCGAATGACCGGCCGCCCCTGCTTCCGGAGCCGACGAATCTGGAAAAAGGCGGCCGCCGGTGAAGCGTCTGATGCTGGCCGCGCTGGTTGCGGCGCTAGCCGCATTGGCGGCGGATGCTCCAGCGCCGGACCCGCTGCTGGCGGCGATGCGCGACGAAATGGCGCGGGCGCGCAAGCTCACCGTCTCCAATCTCGACGCCCCCTACTTCATCCAGTACGTGATCGACGAGGGGGACATCTTCAACGTCTCGGCTTCGCTTGGCGGCCTGCTGATGCGGCGCCGCGATCATATCCGGCAGCCGGAGATCCGCGTGCGCGTGGGCGATTATAAGTTCGACAACACGGACTTCGCCGGTGCCGTGAGCGGCACTCGCTATGACCTCGGGCGCTGGCCGCTCGACGATTCCTACCCGGTGTTGCGCCGCTACCTGTGGCTGGCGACCGATTCCGCGTACAAGGGCGCCGTGGAAACCATCGCGCGCAAGCGAGCCGCGCTGCGCGATCTCACCGCGAGCAATCCGGCCGACGACTTTTCGCATGCCCAGCCGGTGGAGTATATTCACGAGCTGGGCCGCCTGGCGATCGACGAAGACGACTGGGCAGCGCGGGTGCGCACCCTGTCCGCGGTCTTCGCCGATTACCCCGGGGTGCTGGACTCGCGCGTGGAGCTGGACGCCGAAGCCGGTGGCTACTACGTGCTGAATTCGGAAGGCACGGTGGTGCGGGCGCCGGAAAATGCCAGTTGGCTGCGAGCGCGGGCGATCTCGCAAGCGGCCGATGGCATGGTGCTGCATGACGCGGTTACCTTCCTCGCGCTTGACCCGCCGCACCTGCCGGGCGATGCCGCCGCGAGCGGCGCGCTGCGCGCGATGGCGCAGAACCTGGAAGCGCTGGCCAAGGCCCCGAAGGGCGAGGATTACAGCGGCCCGGTCCTGTTTGAAGGCACAGCCGGCCCGCAGATCTTCGCCGAAGTGCTGGGCCACAACCTGGCGCTGCCGCGCAAACCGGAAGGCGCGCCGGGCGAGTTCGAGGGCAGCGAGCTCGAAGGGCGTTTGGGCGCACGCGTCCTGCCCGAGTCGTTCAACGTGGTGGACGACCCGACCCAGCGGGAATGGCGCGGCCGGCCGCTGTTCGGCAGCTATGACGTGGATCGCGAAGGTGTCCGCGCACAGCCGCTCACCCTGGTGGAAAAAGGCGTTCTCAAGAACTTCCTTCTGACGCGGCAGCCGGTGCACGGATTTTCCGCCTCCAATGGCCACGCCCGCCTGCCGGGACGGTTTGGCGCAGCGACCGCCGGCGTTGGCAACCTGTTCATCAGCTCCTCGGAAACCACGCCCGCGGGCGATCTCAAGAAGAAACTGATCGAGCTGGTGCAGGCGCGCGGCCTGGCTTACGGCGTGCTGGTGCGCAAGATGGATTACCCGTCCACGGCGTCGATCGGCGAATTGAGGCGCATCTTCACCACGGCGGAGAGCGCTGCCCATCCGCTCAGCTCGCCGGTGGTGGTCTACAAGGTCTATCCGGACGGCCGTGAAGAGCTGGTGCGTGGCCTTCGCTTTCGCGGGCTGGACGTGCGGTCGTTCAAGGACATCGTGGTGGCCGGCGACGATAGCAACGTATTCGACTACCTGGACAACGGCGCACCCCTGGCGCTGGTGGGAGCGAGCAGCTACACAACCGAAAGCTGCGTGGTGGCGCCCTCGATCATCATCGACGACCTGGAGCTGCACCCGGTCGAAGAAGAACTGCCCAAGCTGCCGGTGGCGCCGCCGCCGGAGATGGTGCGTTAAGGGCCGGCTATGCGCCTGCTGGGCCGCTACGTATTCCGCGAGACTCTGACCAGCGCGGTGCTGGGCACACTGCTGGCTACGTTTGTCATCTTCCTGCGCGCGGCCGACAAGCTGTTCGCGGTTTTGGTGGGAGCCAACAACGCATCCGTTTCCACCGTGGTGGAGCTGATTCTCTGGGCGATGCCGCCGGTGCTGCCGCTCACCATTCCTTTCGGCGTGCTAGTGGGCATTTTGATCGGGCTCGGCCGCATGGCGGCGGATGGCGAGATCACCGCCATGCGCGCAGCGGGCGTCTCCAGCCGGAAGGTGATCACGCCGGTGGTGCTCTTCGCCACGCTGGGGATGAGCGTGGCAGCCGTGGCGTCGCTGCGGCTCACGCCCTTGGCCTACCGCAGGAGCACCGACATTATTAATGAGCTGTTGCAGGGGCAGGTTTCCGCGGAAATTCCGCCGCGGGTGTTCAACGAGAATTTTCCCAACCGGATCCTCTATGTGGGCGACGTGGGGACGGGGCCGGTGGTGAAGTGGCGGCCGGTGTTTATCGCCGATGTTACGCCACCCGAGCAGCGCGTCTCCGGGATGCGCGAAAAAGCGGAAGGGCCGATGATCACCGTGGCGCGCAGCGCCATCGCCATGCCGGACCCAAAGAACAACCGCATCCAGATCACGCTCTACGATTACTGTTCGCATGAGATGGGCAAGGACCGCGTGGCCAACGACTCGTGCGCGCCCATCAGCACGCAGGTGCTCGATGCCTCGCCGCCGGAGCACAAGACGCCGCCTACGGCCGCCATGAACACGCGCGAGCTGGTGCGCTATCCGCGTTCCGGGGAAGACTGGACCGAGGTGCAAATCGAGCTGCACCGCCGCTTTTCGCTGCCCGTGGCCTGCATCGTGCTGGCCCTGGTCGGCATACCGCTCGGCATCGCCACGCGCAAGGGCGGTAAATCCGCCGGCTACGTCATCGCGCTATTTCTGAGTTTCTTCTGCTACCACCTTTCTTCGCTCACATTGATCGGATTCGCCAAGCAGAGAGCCTTATCCGTGCCGGTAGCGGTGTGGCTGCCGGATGCCGCATTTGTCCTGGCCGGGCTGATTTTTCTTTACCGCATGGAGCGCCCCGGAGACCGCGACCTGCTGGGCGGCATCACAGGCAGGCTGGCCCGGATGGGCGCCTGGCTGCGGCGCGGCAAGCCGGAACCGGCTGCGCGGGCGGCCCGCCTCCCACACTGGAGGCTTCCCGTCCTGCCGCAAATCGTCGATGCCTATATCCTGACCAGCTTCGTGTTCTATCTCGCCGTTGTGCTGGCCAGCCTGTTGTCGATGATTTTGGCTTATAACTTCTTCGAGCTGATGGGCGACTGGATCCGCAACAAGATTCCGCTCATGGAGATGTTCTCGTATCTGTTCTTCCTCACGCCCGAGTTGATCTACGAAACCCTGCCGTTCGCCATTCTGGTGGCCGTGTTGGTCCACCTGGGCGTGCTGAGCAAGCAGAACGAAATCACCGCGTTCCGGGCGTGCGGCGTGAGCCTGTACCGGCTGGCGATGCCGCTGCTGTTAGCGGGCACGGTATTTGCCGGCGGGCTGTTCGCCTTCGATTATTATTACGTGCCCGGCGCCAATCTCAAGCAGGACGCCATGCGCGACGAGATCAAGGGCCGGCCCAAGCAGACGTACCAGCGGGTGGACCACAAGTGGATCATGGGCCACTCGCGCGTCTACTACTACGAGTTCTTCGACCATACGGCCGGCGTCATGCACGGAGTGGACGTGTTCGACATGGACCCCAACACATTCCGTCTGAAGCGCGAGATAGTGGCGCAGCGCGCGCTGTGGAGCCCGGCGCTCAAGACGTGGGTCTTCGAAAACGGCTGGAGCTGCCGCTATGCCGGCGACTCGTGCAGCGCGTACCAATCCTTCTCGAGCGCCAGCGAGTCTCAGGCCGCCACGTTCCCCGATTTGACCGAACCACCCGATTACTTCGTAACCGCGGCGGTGCAGGAAAAGCAGATGAACTTTCTCCGCCTGGACCGCTACATTCGCGACCTGCAAGAGCGCGGGTTCCCTACCGGCAAGCTTCAGGTGCAGTTCTATCTGAAATTTGCGCTGCCCCTGTTTGCGCTCATCATGGCGATGATCGCCGTGCCTTACGGCTTCCTGGTGGGCAACCGCGGCGCGATGGCCGGCATCGGCGTCAGCCTTGCCATCGGCGTGGCGTACAAGGGTGTGGGCATTCTGTTTGAGAAGATCGGCGACGTGAATCTTCTTCCGGCCACCATGGCAGCCTGGTCCCCGGACGTGATGTTCGGTCTGGCGGGGCTGTACCTGCTGCTGCGAATGCGGAGTTAGCGCGTGCCATGAACTCTCAAGCCAGGCTGGACTAATCACCGGATGAACGCAAAGATTCTAGACATAGTTTGTCTTGCCGTGCTGTGCACCATCCTGACGCTCGGCCTGTGGCCCTTTCATGCTCCGCAGAACGATGTCACCTGGCTGGGAGCGCGCAATGGCCTCCACTTCGGCGGGTATGGAACGGTGATCGGCTCCACTGCGTTTGCGATGGCGGATTCTCAGCCCGGCGAGCTGCCCGGCAGCCTCGAGATCTGGCTGCAGCCCCGGCGCATCTGGGACAGCGGCACTTTCCTGGCATTTAGCGCTGCGGAGGATCTTTTTCGATTCTCGCTGCGCCAATCGCAAACGGACCTGCGGCTGCAAGCTGCGATTCCGAACGGCCGGAGCCGCACAAAAGCGATCAACCTCTACGTTGAGGATGCGTTTCGCGAGGCTTCGTATCGCAACGCAGCGCCGAAATTCATAACCGTCACGTCTGGCGCGAAAGGAACGGCGGTTTACATCGACGGCATTCTGGCCAAAACAGCGCCCTGGTTTCGGCTTTCCCCGAATCAGTTCTCAGGCCGCATTGTCCTCGGCGACTCAGCCGGGCAGCCCGACAGTTGGTCGGGCCGGCTATTCGGCTTCGCGATTTACGATCGCGAGCTCACCGAGGCGCAGCTCTCGAGACACTACCGGACCTGGGCGAAGGCGGGACGCCCCGAGATCCGGAGCGATGAGGGCAACGTTGCGCTTTACCTTTTTGACGAGCACGCGGGGAACGTCGTCCACAGCAGCGTCAGACCAGGTGTCGATCTATCGATTCCGGGAAGATATGTCCTCCTGGATCAGATCTTCCTGCAGCCTTTATGGACGGAATTCAGCATGTCCCGGAGTTATTGGGGCGCGGCTCTCAAGAACATCATCGGATTCGTCCCTTTGGGTTTCTGCTTCTGCGCGCGCTTGTCCGTGGCGCGCCGTGTCAGGCGGGCGGCACTAACAACCATTGTCGTGGGAGCCTTGGTCAGCCTGACTATCGAGATTCTCCAGTCATATCTTCCGACACGAGACTCCGGCATGACGGATATCATTACCAACACGCTTGGAACCTGTGCCGGGGTGGCGTTATTTCGCAGCAAGCTGGCCAGAGATCTGTTCGCGAAAATCCTTTGCTTGAATGGAGCCCGGGTCGGTGGCGCCTGACACAACTGACGACCGCACGGGATGCCCGCCGAGTGCGGCGCCGGTCGCCCGTGAGTAACCGGGGCCGGGCAATCGACGTCTAAAGTGGTGATGAGAATGGTGTTGACGAAATTCCCCGCGCTGCTGGGATTCTTCCTGGCGATGGTTCCACCCGGCGTCGCATTCGCCGGGCAGTCGAAGAGCGTTGCGGCTGCCAGTTATCCTGCCAACTATGAAGGCGGCACCTTGCCGCTGCAGCACAGCAAAGTGAAAGCCACGCTGGGCGCACACGAAGTGATCCTGGTCCAGCATGGACATCGGATCGCCGTGCCGGCCAGCAGTATTACGGGGATCGCTTGTGCCACCGGCGTCCACCGCCGCCTTGGCGCCGCCGTGCTCGACGTCGTTCCGCGCATGCACCTGGGAGAAACCGAAGACCACTACGTGGGCGTTACCTGGCTGAACAGCGCCGGGACGGGTGGAAGGACACCCAGGGTAGAAGTCCTCTTCAGGTTGAACAAGAGCGAGTACCGTAATTTTCTTTCCGGGCTGGAACGTTTGACGGGCAAGACAGCCGTCGACACCAATCGGATGCTCACCACCGTTCACTACGACTACTGAACCGTCCTGTAGTGGTTGATTTCTTCGATGCGCTGCGGAGGGCGAAGCCGCCGCGCTTACCAGTGCGACAATAGCGGAGGTGCCGAATGTCGCCTCTTCCGTCGAGCGAGTGCCATACTCCCGCATCCGGGAACTGGCGGACATTGCCATGTCAATGGACGGAGTGCTGCGGCTCTATTTCGGCGAATCGAACCTGCCCACGCCGGACTACATCAAAGACGCGGCCACGCGCGCCATGCGCGAGGGCTACACCTTCTACACCGAAAACGCGGGGTTGCCTTCCCTGCGGCGCGCGATAGCCGAGTCGTACCGCAAACTGCATCATGTGGAGATCGACCCGAACGGCGAGATCGTGATCACGGCGTCCGGCGTGCAGGCACTGAATGTTGCCATCCGGTCGACCCTCGATCCGGGGGATGAGGCCCTGCTGCTGACGCCCGCCTGGCCCAATGCGGCTTCGATCGTCGCCCTCTCGAACGCAGTGGCGCGGCAGATACCGCACCCGTTGTGTGGCAGCCGGTACGCCATCGACTTCGACGCACTCGAAGCGGCAGTGACCGCGCGCACGCGCCTGCTGACCTACATCTCACCCTCGAACCCGTTGGGCTGGGTGGCGACGCGAGCCGACCAGGAGCGCCTGCTTGAATTTGCCCGCCGCCACGGACTGTGGCTGCTGGCCGACGAAGTGTACGACCGGCTGAACTACCTGGGCGCGCGCCTCGGCGAGCCTGTGCCGTCGATGCTGCGGCTGGCCTCGCGCGACGACGCAGTGATCGTGGTGCAGTCGTTTTCCAAAACCTATCGCATGACGGGATGGCGGCTTGGCTACCTGATCGCCCGCCGGGACCTGGCGCAGAAGGCGGCGCAGTTGAATGAATTCATCGTGTCGCACGCTCCCAGCTTCACTCAGAAAGCCGGCGAGACTGCACTGGCGGAAGGGGAAGACGAACTGGCGCGCATGTTGGAGGGCCTCCGGGAGAACCGGGACCTGTGTCTGGAGGCGCTGCGCGGCATGCCGGGAGTCACCGTTCCCGAGCCCGATGGCGCCTTCTACCTGTTCCCGCGGATTGCGGGAGTTGCCGATTCCTTTGCATTTTGCCGGCGTTTGCTGGAGCAGACCCGGGTGGGGTTGGCGCCCGGGGTGGCGTTCGGCGCCGGCGGGGAGGGCTCGGTGCGCATCTGCTACGCGGCGGAGCGGTCAATCCTCGAGCCGGCGATGGAGCGCTTGCGAAAATTCTTGAAACAGGGTCCCGAATTCGGCATGATAGCGTGAGGAGAAAGCACCAATGTTCAAAGGCTTCAAGAACTTCGTCATGCGCGGCAACGTGGTTGACCTGGCGGTGGCGGTGGTAATGGGCGGCGCGTTTGGAGTGGTGGTGACAGCTTTGGTGAAAGATCTCATCACACCGATCATCGCGGCCGTGGTGGGCAAGCCGGACTTCTCCGGGATTGTATTCACCATCAACGGCAGCAAGTTTCCGATCGGGGACTTCGTCAACGCCGCGGTGGGATTCCTGCTGATCGCGCTCGCGATCTACGTTTTCGTGGTGGCACCGATGAATGCGCTGACGGCCCGCTTGCACCGTGGCGAGGCGCCGCCCGACCCGACCACCAAGAAGTGCCCCGAGTGCCTGAGCGAGGTCCCCATCGCCGCCAAGCGCTGCGCCTTCTGCACCAGCGTGCTGGCGTAAGGCGTTACGGCACTACTGGTAGTGCAGCGCCTGGCCCGGATCGGTGGCCGCGGCGCGCCGGGCGGGAATGTAGGTTGCGATCACGGCGACCAGCGTGAGGATCGCGGCCACCGCCGCGAGGGTCCACGGGTCGCCGGCCTTGACACTGAACAGCAGGCTGGCGAGGAACCGGGTCAGCAGGTAGGCCAGCGCCAGGCCGATCGCTACGCCGATTCCGGCCAGTTTCAAGCCGTGGCCCAGCATCAGCTTCAGCACGTCGCCGCGGCTCGATCCCAGCGCCATGCGAATGCCGATTTCCTGCGTGCGCTGCTCAACCGAATACGACATCACGCCGTAGATGCCGATCGCCGCCAGCAACAGCGCGATCGCGGCAAAAATGCTGAGCAGCAGCATGTTGAAATCCTGCCGCGCCACGGTTAACGCGAGTACTTTCTCCATCGGCTGCACGCGCGAAACGGTAATGGTTGCATCGACGGCTTCAATCGCATGCTCGATGGAAGCGCGGACAGCCATCGGGTCGCCATACGAGCGCACCGCCCAGACCAGCGGAATGAGTTGGCGCACCAGTTCCATCATTCCCTGCGGCACCTGGCTTTGCGGAATGTACATCACCCCGATGTCGCCATTAGCCACGCCGGCTTCCTTGACCGTCCCCACCACGCCCACAACCTGCCGCGGAGGATCCGCGAATTGCGGGCCAAGGCCCAGACCGATGGTGATCACTTGTCCGATGGGGTCCTGATTCGGCCAATAATGCTTGGCCATTTGCTGATTGATGATCACTACCGGCGAGGAGTTGCCGGTATCGGTCTCCGTGAACCGCCGTCCGCGCAGCAGGGGGATGCGAAATGCCTGGAAATAGTGCCCGGCAACGAACCGGTATTGCTCGTCGCCATTGTACTGGTCGCCCTTCGCGGGAGGTTTGCCGGCAATGTTGAAAGGCATGTCGATCCCGTAGCTGCCCGCCGGCAGGAAAACCATGGTCGCTGCCGCCTCTACCCCGGGGATGCCCTCGATCCGGCGCAGCGTGTCGGTGGTAAATGCATCCACCTTGCCGGTGGTCGAATAAGCGCCACTGGTAAGCGAGGTTGCCATTGTCAGCACATTGTGCGGGTCGATGCCCGGCTGGGCGTTGCTGAGGCCAACGAAGGTGCGGATCAGCAGCGCCGCGCCTGCGACCAGCACCAGTGCCAGTGCCACTTCGGCGACCACCAGGGAGGACCGGGCTCGATTGTGGCGGCGGCTGGTGCCGGAGCGGTTGCCGGCTTCCTTGAGGGCGGAGACGAGATCGAGCTTGGACGCCTGCAGCGCCGGTATGAGGCCAAAGAGAATGCCGGTGAGCAGAGCGGCCGCCAAAGCGAACGCGGCGACGCGCCAATCGAGCGGCGGCGGCACAGCGCGCACGCCGTCGGCATCCATCAACCGCGGGATATTGGCGGGGACCAGCAGCAGCAGTGCGCGCACGCCCCAGGAACCGAGCGCGAAGCCAAGCACGCCGCCGATGCCTGCCAACAGGACGCTTTCGGTGAGGAGTTGGCGCACCACCCGCCAGCGGCCGGCCCCCACCGCGGCGCGCACCGCCATTTCGCGCTGCCGCGCTGCGGCCCGCGCGAGCAAGAGGTTGGCCACGTTGGCGCAGGCGATCAGCAGCACGAATCCCACCGCGCCCAGCAGCACTAGCAGGGCTGTCTTGATGTCGCTGACGGCGGCTTCGCGCATCGGCGTAACGGCCACGGATTCGTTCTTGTCCATCCACTTCGGATTCTCTTTGCGGAAGCGCTCGCCGGCGATCTTCATCTCCGCACGCGCTGAAGACAACGTCACGCCGGGCCTTAGACGAGCGGCGACATTCAAATAATGCCCCTGGTTGGTGCTTTGCGGGTCAGCCTGGAGGGGCAAGAACACATCCGACTGGGGCTCCGACCGGAAGCCCTTGGGCAATACGCTGAGGACGGTGTAAGGCTGGCCGTTGAGCAAGATGGGGCGGCCGATGATGCGCGGGTCGCCGCCGAGACGTGACTGCCACATCTCGTGCGTCAAAACGGCTACGGCCGGACCGTTCGGCACGTCTTCGGACGCAGTAAAGGTGCGGCCGGCTTCAGGGCCGACGCCGAAGACCTGGAAGAAACCCGAGGAAACGTGGAGCGTCTTCACCTGCTCCGGCCTGTCGCTGGCGCCCAGATTCATTCCGGAGGCCGCCAGAGCATAGAGGGTCATCGACTGGAAAACGTGGTTGTCCTTCCAGACCATGTACTTGGGAATGGAGATGGAATTCCCACGGCCGTTGGGAAACTGGCGGTCGAGTTCCATCAGGCGGTCCGGTTCCGGGTAAGGCAGGGGCTGCAGCAGCACCGCATTCACCACCGTGAAGATGGCCGTGTTGACGCCGATCCCCAGCGCCAGCGCCAGAATCGCGATGGCAGCAAACCCGGGATTCCTGGCCAGCATGCGGAATGCAAAGCGAACGTCGGAAGCGAATGTGCCCATACCGCTTATTACGACTGCGAGGGGTGCTGGGTTCGCAGAAACAAGACCGGCCTTTCTTACCCGCCGCCGCACGATCTTCAACGGAGTGCTCATGAGCCTGCGGCCCTGTGATGCCTTCCGCTCAGCGCCAGTTGGGGAATGGGTTCGAGCGGGTCTGGCGGCAGGCGGCAATCAGTTCGGGCAACAGTTTGCGGCGGTCGAAGAGGCGGTCGAGCAATTGCGCCACCGCGTCCTCCTCGTCCTCGATCCACTCTGGCGGGATGGCCTTCCAGGCCTGGTCCATCACCTCTTCCGGAAAGTGCATGGTCTGCTCAAGCCAGGGCTCGAAATCGCCGAGCGAGCGCACGCCTTCGTAAACCAGGCGGCGGGGGTAGAGCCCGTGCAGGGGCGAATCCGGAAAATCCCAGTAGGGACCGTTGAAGGCGAAGCCGTTGTCGATCATGCGCGCCACGAAGCCCAGGCTGCCGCTGGCGGACTCCGGGCGCCGCACCGTGGCACGGTAGAAGATGCTCTGCCGGCCGTCGGCGTTTCCCACCCATTTGTCGAACACCAGGATGGCGCGGAAATCCTCCAGGTTGGCCACCTTGGGCAGCAGGGCATCGGGAAGGAAGTCGTAGACCGCGGTGCGCGCGGGGTCGCCGGGGTAGCGCGAGCCGAAATGCCAGCCCGGCTCGACCGGAATCTGCCGGCTGCCGAGGCTCAGGTGGATGGCCGGATTGTCGGCTAGGAACCGGTCGCTCAATCGCACCAGCGCCGTTTCCGGGGCCGCCACCTGGAGATAGGCGAGCAGGCGGGAAGCGAGCAGCTCATTGACCAGGACGCGGCGGTGCTGCGGATTATTGCGGAACTTGACGACGTACCACTGGCCGTCGTCGGCCTCCAGCAGGTGGGACTGGGCGCCTCCTCGCATCTTTCGGATGTGCCGGACAGCGGTGAGCGGCATCGGCTGGAAAATCGGGTAACCTAGAGTAGTATCACACGGAGGGATGGATCACAGATGGCGGAAACGGGAACCCCCACGAATGAAGTCGACGCCGGCGGCCAGGCGCCCCCGGTGGGCGGACGCACAAAAGACGAAGTCGCGCTGGAACTGATGCGCTTTATCGCGTTGCAGACGGGCTATGGCAAGTCGCCCCAGTCCTCGGCGGGTTTTTCAGGAAAGCCCGGCACCCATTCCGCGGAGGAGCACGCCGAAGTGCTTCTTGAGCTCTTCCTGCGCTGCCGGCAGGTGGTGAACCAGGAAGATTAGCGGGAACGCCCGCGCGCGTTCCCGCCGTGGATCAACGTTTCTTGGCGGCCTTCTTCTTGGCCGGGGCTTTCTTGGCGGCCTTCCTCGCAGGAGCCTTCTTGGCGGCCTTCCTCGCAGGAGCCTTCTTGGCGGCCTTTCTCGCGGGAGCCTTCTTGGCGGCCTTTTTCGCTGGGGCTTTCTTGGCTGCCTTCTTGGCCGGGGCTTTCTTGGCGGCCTTCCTCGCGGGAGCCTTCTTGGCGGCTTTTTTCGCTGGAGCCTTCTTGACCGCGGCTTTCTTGACGGGCGCTTTGGCCGCCGCCTTTTTCGCCGGCGCTGGCTTGGGCGCAGTAGCCTTCTTCACAGGTTTCTTGGGCGGGGCTTCCACAACGGCCGCGGGTTCCGACGGCCCGGACTCAGCCGGCGCCGGCTGGGCTACGGGAGGAGCTACGCCTTCCACAATGTCAATTTCCATGATGGCTTCCTCTTCTTCCTCTTCGTCTTCCTCGTCGTATTCGTCGAGCTTAGATTCCAGATCTTCGTGCTCTTCGTCCTCGTAGTCGTGGAAGTCTTCCATCTCTTCTTCGTCTTTGGCAACGATCAGTGAGCGATGCGACATTCACCAAGCCTCCTGCGTCTGGGCACAATCAACCCTAGAATACCCCTTTTTGCCGAAGAGGCAATAGTGAAAACGGTAAGCCTAGGGAAAAATCCAGCGCCGGCTATCTTGTAGCGGAGTGCGCCAGCAGCGTGGCCGGCTTCGGCGCGGGGCGGTGCTGCACCGCGGCCACCGGTCTGACCGGTTTCCCGGTTGGCCGCGTTGCGGCGGCACGCGGTCTGGCCGCCACCGGACGCCGCGCCGGGGTGCGCTGCCGCCCAGCTTCGGCGGATGCGGTGCGGGCGGAAGGATGCGAGCCCGTGCGGCTGGCCGCAACGTGCCTGTGCGCGCCGCGCCGCGCCGCTGGTGCAGGCCGGGGAGCGGTCGGAACCACCAGCAGGTCGCCTTCGACCGCAACGTGCGCCGGCAGGCTGTTGGCCGCTAGAAGGCTTGCGGTAGAGACGCCATATCGGCTGCCGATCACGGCCAGAGCCTCACCTGCCGCCACGCGGTGCAAGCGCCAGGCGGCGCGATGTTCGGCGGGTACCAGAGCCAGCGCATCCATCAGTCGCGCGCCCGAGCCCTTGGGAACGTGCAGCGCGTAGTGGGCCGGCGCCAGATTGCCTAGCAAAGCCGGATTCAGCCCAGCCAACTCGGCAACCGAGCTGTCGGTGGCATCGGCCACCAGGGGAAGGGCGGTGAGATCGGAAAGCTCAACCGTGTCGTACTCGAGCGGCGGGTCCATCTGCACCTGGTCCAGGCCGTAAGCCTGCGCGTTCTTTTCCATGATCGTCATGGCCAGGATGATGGGCACGTAATTGGTGGTTTCGATGGGCAGTACGCCGCGCGCGCGCAGCTCCCAGAAATCCGCGTAACCCGTACGTTCCACGGCCGATTGCACTGTTTGTGGGCCGCAGTCATAGGCCGCAATTGCGAGGTACCAATCGCCGAACTCGTTATAGAGATCGTGCAGGTGCCGGGCGGCGGCGCGGGTGGCCTTCTCCGGGTCCAGCCGATCGTCGGTGTAAGCTGTGCGTTCGAGCCCATACTCGGCGCCCCGCCATGCCATGAACTGCCACATGCCGGTGGCACGCGCCCTGGACATGGCGCGGGGCATGAAGCCCGATTCGGCCTGCGCCAGGTGAATCAACTCCTGCGGTACGCCCTCCTCATCCAGGATGCGATGGATCATGGGGCGATAGCGGCCGGAACGCTGCATAGCCACCACAATCGTGCTGTGCCCGCGGTTGGAGAAGTAGTTGATGTACCCCAGCACCGCGTCAGTCATCGAGAGCGGCAACTGCGAAACCGTAGCCGCCATCTGGTCGCGCACGCGATCCTTGATCTTAGGGTCCACCGGGAAGGTCATCTGCAGAATGTCTTCGAGCGGCGCTTTGTCGAACCGGCCTTCTTCGCTCGAATCGGAGGCGCCCAGGGCAGCCAGGTCGAAACTGTGAATGGCGTCCACCAGTTGGTCCATCCGGCGGTCGTACTCCTGGCGGTCGGACGGGTTCAGGTCGGAGACGTCCAGCATGGTGTCGATCGCCAGGTCGAATTCCTGACGGGCGGTGTCGAAGGCCCCGGCGGAATAGGCTTGCTTGCCCGCCGCGAAGTGGCGCTCCGCTTCTTCGACCAGCATGTCGCCGCGCGTGCGGCGGGGCACCTGCGGTTCGGTGAGCAGGAAGCCGGGCATATCCTTGATGTAGACGTTGGGCTCGACCAGGGGCGGGTGGTCCAGGTCAAGGTTGATTGGCCCGGAGTGGGCCTGCGGCGGTAGAAAGGCGCTTTGGAAGCTGGAGTGCTCGTTAATTCCGCATCCGGCGATGACGGAGGCCCCGACGAGCACGAAAAAGGACACTAACCTCTGCGTTCGCGCGTTCATTCACACACTCGGCGAAAGATTCTAAAGCACTTACCCTAACTGTGCCCAAAGAGGGACGCTCAAACATTACAACACTATGAGTGTGCAATGCAACTGGCGTAAGGTAAGTCCCGAACTACTGTGTCTAGGCAATACTTGCCGTTGTATATCGGCAACACCTGCACTGTGTCGCTATTCCTCTTCTTCCTCCTCGCCCGTCTTGGCGGCTTTGGCCGCCGCAATGATTTTCTCAGCCTGCAACTGGGGCACGTAATCGTAGTGATCGAATTCCATCGTGAAGGACGCCCGGCCTTGCGTCATGGCGGTCAGATCGCTTTGATAACTCAGCATTTCGGCCATCGGCACCTGGGCGCGGATGATCTGCGTGCTGCCCTTGGTTTCGTTGCCCGAGATGCGGCCACGGCGGCTGTTCAGGTCGCCCATTAAATCGCCCGCGTATTCGCCCGGCGCCTGGATTTCGACGTTCATAATCGGCTCCAGCAGCGCGGGTTTGGCTTCTTGCATGGCGGCTTTAAAGGCCTTGCGCGCCGCCAGCTTGAATGCCAGCTCGGAAGAATCGACGTCATGATAGGAGCCGTCATAGACGGTGACCTTGAAGTCGACCATGGGATAGCCGGCCAGGAACCCGTGCTCGGCGGCCTCCACGATCCCCTTTTCCACGGCCGGGATGAAGTTGCGCGGGATGGCGCCGCCGAAGATTTCGTTGGCGAATTCGAACTTGGCGCCGCGCGGCAGGGGATCCATTTTAATCCAGCAATCGCCGAACTGGCCGTGGCCCCCGGTCTGCTTCTTGTGCCGGCCCTGTACGTCGGCGTGGCCGCGTATGGTCTCGCGGTAGGGAATCTTGGGCGCTTTGAGGGCAACGTCCACGCTGTAGCGCTTCTTGAGCCGGCTGACCACGATCTCGACGTGCTGCTGGCCGGCGCCGGCGAGCAGGAATTCGCGGGTCTGCGGATCGCGGTAGAAGCGCAGCGACTGGTCCTCTTCGAGGATGCGATGGACGGCGTTGCCCATCCGGTCTTCGTCGTTGCGCGACTTGGCTTCGATAGCGAAGGCGATGGAAGGCTCGGGCAGCTTCACCGGCGGGTAGTTGACGGTAAAGCCTTTTTCGGCCAGGGTGTCGCCGGTGAGGGTGTCCTTCAGCTTGGCCACGGCGCCCAGGTCGCCGGCGTGCAGCTCGGTGACCGGCTGCAGGGTCTTGCCCTGCGGGCTGCTCAGGTGCGCCAGCCGCTCGGCCGCGTTGCGCGTGAGGTTCTGCAGGGCGGCGTCATTCTTCACCACGCCGGTGATGACCTTGAAATAGGTGATGCGGCCGGCAAAGGGGTCGGCCGTGGTCTTGAAGACGAACAGGGAGCTAGGGCCTGTCTCGACAATCTTCTGCGTGGATTCCTCGCCATTGGCCACCCGCGGGAAGCCCTCGCGTTCGGTGGGGGCGGGCAGGTTTTCCACCATGAAGTCCAGGATCAGGTCGCTGCCCACATTGTGCAGGGCCCCAGCGCACAGTACCGGGAAGATGCGCATCTCGCGGACGGCTTCCTTGAGGCCGGCGTCGATCTGATCGGGCGCTAGCGTGCCCTTATCGAAGAACTCCTCCATCAGGGCGTCATTGCCCTCGGCCACCATTTCGATGAGAGCGTCGTGAGCTGCCTTGGCGGCATCGGCCAGGTGGGCGGGAATCTCGTCCTCCCTGCCTTTGCCATCGCCATCGGCGGTGTACGTGTACGCTTTCATACGGACGAGATCGACCACCCCGGAGAAATCGCGCTCGACGCCGATGGGGATCTGAATCGGCACCGCGAAGCGCCCGAAGGCGGCCTGCACGCTTTCCAGGGCGCGGGCGAAATCGGCGCGCTCTCGATCCAGTTTGTTGATGACGATGGCACGGGGGAGCTTGAAATGGTTGGCGAAGTCCCAGACCTTCTCGGTCTGCACTTCCACGCCCGCCACGCCATCCACCAGCACCAGGGCCGAATCCGCCGCCACCAGCGAGGCGCGGGTGTCGTTGATAAAGATGTTGTAGCCGGGAGTGTCGAGGATATTGATCTTGGTTTTCTTCCACTCGGCCACGCCGATGGCGGTGGAGATGGTGATTTTACGGGAGATTTCCTCCTCGTCAAAATCGGTGACGGTATTGCCTTCATCGACGCGCAGCAGCCGGTTGGCCGCGTTCGTGGTGAACAGCAAGCCGGCGGTGAGCGACGTCTTGCCGGAATCGCCGTGGCCCACCAAACCGACGTTCCGGACATCCTTGCTTTCGTAAACCTTCACGCTTGGCTCCCAGTTTGCAAAACGGAATAGTAACACGGGTCCCTGACGCCTGGCGCGAATGAAGGCGGAGGGGAGCGCCGGCGCCAGCGGCTTGGCTGCTGCAGGCCGGCTTGCTGCCTAACCCGCCGAGGATTCTTCGGCCACAGGCAGAACGGGCAGGGGCGAGGCCGGAAGCAGAGGAGCGGTCCAGGTCCAGTTTCTCCGCTCGATGATCGTCTTCGGCTCGTAGGTGTGACCGGCGGCCAGGCGGCGCTCCTCGCGGCGGGCAGACCAGAGCATGACGGGGCCCAGTGTGCGGGCCACCACGCGCGAGATGAGGCCGAACTCGCATTCCACCTGCTGGCGCAGAGTGCGGATCTTCTCCGCCACCGCTTGGTTGCTGCCGGCCAGGTGACGCTCCATGGCCCAGAGCGCGGCCGTATAGCCGTCGCGCAGGGAGCGCGCGTCGCCGGCGAAGCGGGCTTTGACTCGCGCGTCGGGGTCGTTCTTGTAACGCAGCCAGCCTTCCAGCGTGGTCCGGCAGATGCGGTAGATGCTGGGGCCATTGCGCTCGAAATCGCGGCGGAACGCCCAATCCAGAAACCGCTTGGAATCCTCACGCGAAATCGCGGCGTGCTTGAAGTTGAACCGGTCCTGGCCGTGAATATCAGCCAGATCCACGTCTTCCAACATGCGGCCCTGCTCCTGCATTTCGAAGTACAGGGGAGTGCCGGGGACCGGAGTGTAGAGCATGAACTGATGGAAGTCGGTATCGTGCGCGATGGCGTACTCGATTTCCGCTTCGATGTTTTCCGGCGTGTGGTGCTCGAGACCGACGATGGTGGAACCCAGGATCTTGATGCCGTGCCGCTGCAACTCACGGGTCAGCTTCATGCTGTCGGTGCCCTTGAGCTTGTCGTAAGCGGAGTGCTCCGATTCCAGGCCCATCCAGACCCAGGAGACGCCCAACTCCACCAACTCGCGCATGGAATACTGGTTGATCGCGTTGGCGGAGGAGAAGACGTACAGCGACCACGGCTTGTTGGCCGCCTTCATGAGCGCGAGCAGTTGCATGGCGCGCCGCTTGTGGAGCAGGAAGTTCTCGTCCATCATGAAGAACGACCGCGCGCCGAGCTTGGCTTCCATTTGGCTCATCACGCCGAACAGCTCTTTGCCGGTGTTGTAAAAATTGAGATACTTTCCCTTGCCGCCGAAGAAGGCCGAGGTGGTGCAGAAATTGCAACCCATGGGGCAGCCGACCGAAGGAATGATGGTGGCCGCGGTGGAGCCCTTGGTTTGCGGCAACTTCATCCCCAGCGTGCGGGCGCCGAAACCGGAGACGATCTCGGGGTGGGCGATCGGCGCGGTAGCGTCCTCGCCGAGGAATCGGCGCATCCAGGAGATGCCTTCGCCCTTAACGATGTGGTCGGCATCGATCATCTTCTCGATGCCCGGAATGGCGGCCACGTGCCCGCCCACCACGATGGTGGCTTTGGGCGCCAGCCGCCGTGCGATGCGGCACATTTCGCGCACCTTGCCCACGTTGACGATGATCGACGAAATGCCGACGATGTCGTAGTCCTGGCTGGTCAGTTCGGCCTCGAAGGCGGCACGGGTGGGAAAGTCGAGCACCGTGGTGGGCGCCGAGATGTTGCGCTGGATCATGAGCAGGCCCCACGAGCGGTGGAACATGCGCAACGAGAACGCTCCCTGCTCGCGCGTCACCTGGTTGTGATACAGCTCCATCGGGTTGATGGTGCGGCTGCCGTACGCGTCGTCCTGCGCGTACGGGCCAAAAACCGAGCTGAGGAGAATCCGGGCGCCCGTGCCCTTGGGATGTTTCGTCATTTCAAAAGAGAGATTGAGTGCCGGTACACCTAATTATACCACCTGCTCGGCGCAGGCATTTCTGGAGATGCGGCGATTGATGTGGGTGTGCGACGTGAAAATAGGGGGCGCTGGGTGCCATTAAGGCGAGGCCTTCAGCCCACGAGCCTGACTCGCCTCCCACGCCGGAACCCAGGCTTCCGTTTCCATATCGCACACCCGGTCGCGGCCCGGCGGCTATTGAGTCAGCCTGAAAATCACCGTGATGGGGCCGATCACCTCCACCGGTTTGCCGTCGAGTAAAGTTGGCGTGTAGATCCATTGCCGCACGGCTTCGACCGCGGCGGGTACCAGTAGCGGATTGCCGCTCAGCGCGTGCAGATCGCGAATCCGGCCATCGGTGCCGATAATACCTTCCAGCTCCACCGGTCCGGAGATGTGGGCAATGATGGCTATTCGCGGATAGCGCGGCTCCACGCGGAAAATGGGGTGCGCCAGGCGAACGTCACCGCCGCGCAATCGGACTGGCGCTACGGGGGTGGGCAGAACCACCGCGGCGGGTCTTTCCTGCAGGCGAATCTGGACCGCCGGCCGCGAGTTCAGGATCTGGGTCAGCAAGTTGCTGGACGATCCACCTTCGCCGGTGAGAGCGCCACCGCCAGGAAGCCCGGAAACATCACTGGGAGGGTCGTCGATGCGCGCCGCGTGAACCGGAGGCCTGGTCGGTAGCAACAGTCTGCCGTCCGCGGGTGGATAAGGCCGGACGGGGACCATGCGCTCCGGTTGGCGATGCACCTCGACCGGCGCCTGCCGCACAGGAGGCCCGGGCGCCACCAGCGAGACCAGCATCCGCGCGCGCGGCAAGACGTCCGGCGAAACAACTGGCGCCAGGCAGGCGGCCAGCACCAGCAGCGCCTGGGCCGTCATCCCGGCGCAAGTGCTCCAGACGCGTTTAGCAGGATTGGTAAGAACCGCTTGTTCAAACATCTTCGTCGCTCCTTTCCCGCGCGGGCACACCACGGGCGCGGTATCCCGAAGGGCGGGAACCCCTTTGTTTCAGCTTTCTTTAAGCCGCTTCCGCGTTGCGCGCTCACCCCCATAGACACCACATCTGGCGCGGAAGTTCCGCGCGGTTTTCGGTCATGATGGAGGGATGCAGTTGCCGCGGCATGTCCGCGAAGCCATCGAACAGCGCGCCGGCGAGGTCGGTTTCGCGGCGCTCGAACGGGCCGCCTCCGCGATGTCGGATGCTTACCGCGCAGGTACGGCCCCGCCGCGCCTCGCCGCCGCCGAACGCACGGCCGCGTACCTGCTGACGCGCATGCCGGCCACGTACGCCGCCGCGCGCGCGGTATTACGCGAGACGCACCGGCTGTTGGGAGACCGCGAGATTGCGAGCGTGCTGGATATTGGCGCGGGCGCTGGAGCGGCGTCGCTCGCCGCGCTCGAAGAGTATCCCGCGGCCACGGTGACGCTGGTCGACCGCGACCGCGCGGCGTTAGAAGCGGCGCGCCAATGGCTGCCCCAGGCACGCGCGATGACGGAAGATGCGACGCGGACGCCGGCGCTGGAGCCGCACGACCTGGTGATCCTGGCGTACTCGGCCGGGGAAATGGCGCCGCCGCCGCTGGCGCGGCTGTGGCAAGCCGCGCGCGTGGCGCTGATCCTCATCGAGCCGGGCACTCCGCGGGGTTTTGCCACCGTCCTCGCGGCCCGGTCGGAGCTGCTGGCCGCCGGCGCATACATGATTGCGCCGTGCCCCGCCGCCGGCGCCTGCCCCGTCGTCGATCCCGGCTGGTGTCACTTCGCGGCGCGCGTGGAGCGCTCCTCGCTGCATCGCCGCATCAAAAACGCCGGCCTTGGTTACGAGGACGAAAAGTACAGCTACGTGGCGCTGGCGCGGGAGCCGGCCGGTACGGTGGCTTCGCGCGTCGTCGGCCGGCCACGTCATCATCCCGGCCTGATCGAGCTCGAGACGTGCACGCCCGGCGGCCTGACGACCGTGCGCGTGAGCAAACGCGAGCGCGACCGCTTCCGCGCCGCCCGCCACGCGCAGTGGGGCGCGCCCGGGATATGATGAATGGCGATGATCGATCGCGAACAGGCCTGGAACATTTTATGCGAGTTCACCAAGTCGGAGGGCTTGCGCAAACACGCCCTGGCGGTGGAGACCTGCGTGCTCGCTTACGCCAAACGATTCGGCGGCAGCGGCGAGCGGTGGCAAGTCACCGCTCTGCTGCACGACTTCGATTGGGAAATCCATCCCACCCTGGAAGGGCATCCGCAGCTTGGCGAGCCGCTGCTGGCCGAGCGCGGAGTGGATGAGGAAACGCGCCGCGCCATCCTGTCGCACGCCAATCACACCGGTGTGCCGCGGACAACGCCGCTCGAAAAGACGCTCTTCGCCTGCGACGAGCTGGCCGGTTTCATCACCGCGATTTCCTACGTCAAGCCGCACCGCAGCGTATTCGAAGTGGACGTGGCATCGGTAAAGAAAAAGATGAAAGACAAGGCCTTTGCGCGCTCGGTAAACCGGCAGGATATCGTCGATGGCGCGGCCGAGTTGGGCGTGCCGCTCGACGAGCACATCGATTTCTGCCTGAAAGCCATGCAATCCCGCGCCGAAGAACTGGGGATCAAGGGAAGCCTCTGAACGCCGGCAAACCCTCCCGCCATTGCAACCACCTGCCAAGCCGGGATTCACGCCGGCGCGGCATCGAGCGTATTGCGGCGCGGCTGAGGTGCCTGGCTATTTGATGGTCCATGTGCTCGGATGAGCATCGGCCAGTTTCGCTTTGCCTTCTTCCTCGGTCATCAGCTCGAGCTTGTTGCGGGCTTTCATCGCTCCCAGGCGGATGTGCTGTTGCAGATAGTAAGTCTTGCCTGCTTCGACCTTCAAGGTCAGAAGGCTGTGGTTCTCGGACTGGGAGCAGAAGTAGTGCTCGCCCGGATCCAGCGTGAAGAAGAAGTAATTGTCGCCTCGGTTGACCCCTTTCCATTGCCCGTCAACCGCCAGCTTAGTCTGGATCTTATTCCCTATCAGCGAGGGCCGGAGCACGTAAATAATTGCTTTATCGGGAGCCGGCGCCGCGGTCGGATGCTTGGTCTTGTCCGTGCCCGCGGTGAAGCGCACTTGCTTATCGCTGGGCCCGCAGGCCTTCAACTCGAGCTCTTTGTTGGTGGGTTCTGCCGATTCCCCCTTGTCCTGATCTTTGGCCTTGTCGGCCGCCGCGGCCGTCCCCAGTACGGAGCCGAGCACGGCCGCCGCCAGCAAAGGGCCTTTGAACAACTTCATGACGCTACCTCCCTTTTTCCGAATGGAACCGCGATCCGCAGCCGCTTCCCTCCCGCTTCGACCCGCTCGCCGTCTCCGTGCCGGCGGCTCAGTAAATATAAGGTATGAGCCGCGCAGTCTGCTGCCGGTAGCTGGTGAACTGCTGGCCGAATTCCCCCTGAAGCAGCCGCTCTTCCCACTGGATGCGCAGAGCGATGAACAATACCGTTAGAATCAGCGCTGGAAATACCACGCGGCTGCGAAATACGAGTATCAGGCCTGGGAATCCAATCAGCAGGCCAAGATAAATGGGGTGCCGCACGAAACGATAAGCACCGCTTTGCACCAGTTGATGATTCTTTTGAATCGTCACGAAGGGGCTGTATTGGCGGTCGAGCGTGTGAATCGCCCACAACTGGATGGCTCCGCCGGCGACAAGCAGGAACGCCCCCGCGGCGCGGACGCCCGGGTCCGCAAAGGTCCAAAGCGAGTGACGGTCGGCGTGCGGAAGGAACCACTGCAGGAACAGGATCGCGGCCTGGCTGGAGAGAATCAACCAGCACTGGCTCGCATGCGGGCGCGTTCCGGCGGCCAGCGGCGCCGGCTTTCGTAGCAAGGGCGTCAGCACCACGAATGCCACCAGAAGAAAGCACGCCGCGCAACGCGCCGGGTCCCGGAAAAAGCCGCCGACATCGTCGAGCCCCCAGCCGCCGAGGAGCAACAGGCCGATTGCCGCAGCGCGCAGAAATGGTTTCAGAGGCATCTTCCTATACCCGCAACGGAACCCACAGTTCGACGGGCGCCTCTCATTTGTTCACCGACTCCCACGCCGCCGGGATTGAGAAATCTTCGTTCGGCAGCGGGCCCGTCGAGATGCGAGTCACCAGGTTGCTCCGGCTGCCCGCACTTCTGTTGAGCAACCCCGCCAGCCATCCGCCATCGAACCTGATGTTTCTCTCGATTCGCAATGGAATGCCACCGACGCCGGACAGCAACTCGTACAGCGTGGTCTCCGCCCGCGCCAGTGAAACAAGAACGATGTTGTTACTGGTATAGTTCATCACGAATCCGGTCCGCCCCACGGCAGCGACAAAGTTGCGGTATTCCTCAGCGCCGCTGGTCTCTTTGGCGACGCAGGCTTTGCCTCTCATGACCAGCGTGGGCTTGCCGTCTTTGACCACCGGAACGTGTATCGTGAACGTGTATTCCTCGCAAGCCGCCCCAGCAATGGTTTCGCGTTCGCCGGTGGGTTGAATCGAGGACTTCACCCACTCTTCCGGGACGGCTTTCTCGGCGGCCTCGCGAATGGCGGCAAACTTCCTGATGCGGGCCTCTTGTTTTTTGGAGTCGAGATCGATTTCCTCGCCGGCGGCGGCATCGTAAAGTGCGACTACAGCTTCACCCGAGCCGTGCATTTCCACGCGCATCTTCAGGTCTTTGATCATGGTGAGGCGCGTGGCCCGCACGTCCCGGCCGGCGGCGGCGCCGCTGGTGGTCTCCGAAATCAACACGTCCGCCTTCAGATGGCTGGCCAGCGCCACCACGCCGGCCAGCGCCAAAATCCGACTTGTCTGCCCGGTTGGAAGCACGTCAGTTGGATACCATGTTGTCTAAGTCTTTCCATCTCAGCCACTGTTCGGGCGCGCTGGCGACAACCTTCTCGAGCACGCTGTAGACGCGCTTGGTGATCGCGTCTTGCGGGCGGTCCGGCTGCACCGATATTCCTTGATCGATGATCAGGCGGTAGCGGCCATCCGGCGCGGTCTGCAAATAGACGGGAAAGACCTCGACTTCGCGCGACCGGCAAAGCCACTCCAGCCCCGTGCTGGGCCGCAGGTTCACGCCGAGGAAATCGACGGGCACTCCGTGTCCCGCATCGGCGACAAACGCGTCCGGCAAGATGAGCACCGGCCGCCCTGCATCGAGCGCGCGCGAAAGGGCGCGGACTCCGAGACTGCCGTAAGCCAGGGCGAGATCGTGGCCCAGGCCGGCCTTTGCCAGCCGCACCACCGTCTGTTCTGCAGTCTGTTGTTCCGCCTTGGCGGCATGGATCAGCGCCGTGACCGGGTAGCCTTTGGCTGCCAGCAGGAAAGGAAGCAGGCTGTACGATCCTGTGTGAAAACCACAGAGGACCACGCGCTTCCCCGACCTGACAGCCTCCTCCAGCCCCGCACCGCCCTCGACTGTCATGTATTCCTCGAACCACTCGCGCAGCCGCCGCGGGGGCAGGGTCGAAACCAGCAGGCGGTCTATATGAGTGCGCAGCAGCAAATCGCAATTGAGCTGCGCGACGGTCCGGCGGTCCGCGGCGGGTAACCGGAGGCCAGGTGCACGCCCCAGATTGCCTTCAACGCGGGCCAGCATCTGCGGGCTCCGCTCCTGCCGCTGCTCGTACAGAAGCGGGAGGAGAGAGGAGAGCGGGACGTAACGAATCGCGAACGCGATAGACCTGGCTGCCAGAGCCCTGGAGGCCGACCTCCACTTTCTCGCCCACACCGGGTCGAGTCTCGACAGCAAAGGCTCTTCGCCGATCTTGACGATCAGGTCCTTGACGGCCAGCGAGTGCAGCAGCGGCGTGAGGTCGACATTTTCGGCCCGAAAGCCGTACTTCTCGCCGAGCACGGCCTTAACCCTTCCAATGGAGTTTCCCTTGCGCAACAGCCTCACTGCTTCGGCGCCCAGCGAGGAGGTTCGAACCATCGCGCCCGTGTCCATGCGCAGAAGCAGGCATTGATCGCCCACGGAACGAATGGTGAGCGGCAACAAAGCCACCCGATCGCTGTCCTTCGCCGAGCGGCACAGCATCTCGAGGTTCGTGGCGCCGGTCTCGGCCATCAAATTGCTCCCGAAGCCCGAATTTGATAAATCACCTTCCCTGCCCCCATCTCCCGGCGCTTCGCCCATCCCACGATCAGGAATCCGAGCAGAATCGTCCCCGCCATGGCCGCCTTATCGCCGTTGTCGAAATGAACGCGCAGGCCGGGCGCCACAACGGAACTGGAGCGAAGAAGAGTGCGCACCAGTTCGATCACAGTAGCCAGCACGGCCAGAGCGGATAAGACGTAGCCGGCAGCAACCGCGCCTCCGTACAGCTTGATCTTCAGCGCCACTCGCGGCTCAACCCTCTGCGACAGCGGGCGCCCGAAGCGGCGCAGCCACGTTTTCGCGTCCGCGTGCAGATTCCGGCAGTTCAGCAGGGAGGCAAGCACAAAGTAGAGATCCGTTCGCACAAAGCAATTGAACTGCCACGCGACCTGCGAGAGTATGACAAAAAATGAGAGCGTTAAGATCGTCAGCGCCCCTGATGCCGTTGCGGGGCTGGCGTAAGCGCGAACGGCCACGGCCAGAATCGCGAGCGCCGCGAGGGTCAGCAAGTCGCTCGCCATTCCCGCCAGGTACACGACAAAACGCCTGTTGCGCGGCACCGCCCAAAGGCCGGTGAACTCGGTCTGCAGCACGGGGAACAGAAACCGGTATCCAAAGGTCAACCGCGAGTCAACACCCAGGTACGCGGCCGCCAACGCGTGGGCCAGTTCGTGCTTCACGGCGTTGAGCATTCCGATCAAGAAACCAAGAATTACCAGGGTGGAGTATTTCGTCTGTGCGAACAACTCAGAAACCGCCAAAAACGGCCAGCGGGCGTGCGCCAGAGACAGAGCCCCAATCACGGCGAGCAGCAAATAGACAGCCAGCGCAAGTGGAGAAAACAGCCAGGCAACGTGACCCGTCGCGGCCCTAAAAGGCACTCCCTTTCGCGGTGCGCCCGGCGCCGGCAAGGTTCGCGAGCCGATGGCTTGCACCGCGCCGGCTGCGAGCAAAGACTCCAGTAACTGGACGATCGTGAAATCCGCCGTCCCAAGCTCCTGCTCGACGCGTTTGCGCACACTGCCCACCGAGTGGCCTTCCCGAAGCAATTGAATAACCAGCGCACCGGTCCGCGATACCGAAAGAAACTGGCCTTCGCGAACTCCTACAAGCACGTCGCCGGCCTCTTCATGAAACACAAGTGGATGGAATATGACTCTATCTGTCAGGGCCACCTGCAATTCCACCGCTGTCGGTTTCATTACAATTCACTTACGTAAAAGATAACGCCACGCTCCAGGTCACCGTAAGAGGTTCTGTTTCTTACAAGTCTAAGGACCTGCCCCAAAAACCTCCGGAACAATCGCAAGCCGCCGGTGTTCCGTAAAGATCACGGAAGCGGGGATTCGCCTAATCGCGACCGCAAGTAGCGGCCTAAAAGCGCTCGACTTACAGGCGCACGCTGGATCAGGGCCGGCGTCAGCGGCTCAACCCATTACATAGCTTGCCTTTGTCCCGAACGTGGGGCCCGTGCTACAGGCCCCACCGTGGCATTCCTACCCTAGGAGGCGACAGCGGCGATGGCGGCACCGAGAGCGGCTGCGGTGGCGATAATTGTGAATACCTGCGCCACCGTAGGAGCTTCGAGAGTTTCCACTGGTTCAGCGGAAATGACTAACGTTTCGTCCTTCTTCATCTTCGTCTCCAGTCTATGTAATTGAGTAACCAGAGCTGCTCTGGTGTGTCTTTCTATATATACCGGCTGACAAACTTTGTCAATGCTTATTAGTATCTGGCTAAAAAAGCGAAGAAAATCAATTAGTTGGAGAAGCGGCCGAAATCATTTTCAAAGTCGGATGTTTGGAGCGCGAGTAACTTGGGTTGTCAGCTCGAAAGCGGTTGCGGCTGAAGGTGGGTGGTGTTGTCAGTCTGCCCTCATATTTGCGCGCAGCGCCACGCGCGAACCTTGGCGCGGCGTGGTAAGTGGCCCCGATATCTTGGGCTGCGTCGCAGCCATCGGGATCGCACCATCGGCGCCGGCTCGCCTTGCCGGGCCAAGGTAAGACCGGGCTATTGAGCCTTGGCTACCTCGACGGCAAATACGTAGACCGGCCCAAACATGTTGGAGCGGAACACCACCCACTTACCGTCCGGCGTGAAGCTCACGTTCGGCTCCAGGCGGTAGTGGTGCTTCGACATATCCACAAGGCGTTCGGCGTGCAACAGCCCTGGCTGGATGAGGCCCTTTTCCTCGAGGCCGCGATTCTCGATGAGCTGCGGGCGGAACAGGTAGATCCACTCGCCATCGGGCGCCTTCGCCACCTGCCCGGGGTCGCCTCCGTCGCCGCAGAACAGCCGGCCGTCGCGAGACACGTTGAAGTGGATAGACCACTCGTCACGTTGCAGGTGGTACCAGGTCCGCGAGCCGCTGTCGACGTTGTAGCCGGCCAGCCAGAAATCCTCGCCGCGCGGCGTCTGAAGATCGTACCAGATGGTCTTACCGTCCGCGCTCCAGAACTCGTGGCCGGCAATCTCCATCGCCATGGTGCGCGGGTGGATCTTCTTGAGTCCGGAGCCGTCGGTGCGGATGGTCCAGATGCGGTCCACCTTGTGCCAGGGTCCTTCGTGGCAGAACATGAGGAGCGTGGGGTCGGAGGGCGAGAACAGGAAGTGATTGAGCCAGTCGTTGCTTCGATAAATGGTCTTGATCTCTCCGCTGCGAACATCGAGCGCGAAGAGGACCATGGGCAGCCGCGCCGCCCAGCGGCGCTCCATCATCTCTCCCTTGTTCTTCGGCTGATCGAGGGGATGCGACTGCTGCTCGGGGGCGGGCCGTACTTCCTGTCTGTCGCCTTCAACGTACGCGCCGGCCAGCAGCGTCTCGTCGGCGTTCACGGTAGACACAGAGCCGCGAGGCGGCAGAGCGCCGAGGCGGCGGGTTTCTCCAGTGTCGACGTCCGTTGAAAAGACGGCGCCGTCGCGAACGTAATAGATCCGCTGGGTTTTCCATCCGGCCTCGATCAGGCGCACGCGACCCTCCACAACTTGCCGCGCTTCCCGCGTGGCCAGGTCGAGAACCGAAATGCCGCCCGGCGTGGTGTACACCAGTTTCTTGCCATCCGCGGTGTAGCCGTTCTGGTTGAAGTAGAGGCTCGCGCTGCCGGGCTCGCGGGTGAGGCGCACGACGCGGTGGCCGGTAGCGGGATCGATCCAGGATGTGGGTGGTTCGGGAGCGGGCGCCTGCGCGAACAGCAGGGGAAGTCCTGCCATAAGCCATGAGGCAAGGACGCGTTGTCGCACGAACCATTCTAAACCCGAACCGGCGCGGATTCCGCGTCTCCGGCACCCGAATATATCTGGTATCATTTTGGCAACCGCCCTGCCGGATCTTTTCGAGGGCGGCCGGACCCGCACCGCGGGGGTAATCGGGGCGCACGGAAGCTGGTTTGCCGGGAAGGGACACGAGGTTCCGCAGGTGGCCGTTCCGCCACTCGAAATGAGCACAGAGCCCAACGGCCCGCCGTTGCGGCGCAGGCGGAGCGCGCCGGCCGGCCGCCGGGCCACCGGCGCCGCTTTATGGCCGTGCGTGGCGCTCCTGTTCGCCGCGCCCAGCGCGTTCGCCGTGGCTCCCGGTGCCAACCGGGTGGAAGCCCGCCTGCTTACACCGATTTCCACCTACAGCACGAAGCCGGGCGCCACCGTCGAAGCCGTGATTACCACGCCGCTGTGCCAGCAAGGCGCGTCGTTACCTGAGGGCACCACCGTGCAGGGTGTGGTGAAACGCGTGCGGAAGGTCGGGCTTGGCCTGATTCACGAGACCGCATCCCTGGAACTCGATTTCGATATCTTGCACCTGCCGAATGGAACCGACTACCCTGCGCCAATCCGGCTGGTGGGAATTGACAACGCGCGCGAACGCATCGACGGCCGCGGTGTGATCCACGGCATGCGGGCGACTGCGACCATTTCCAACCGGTTCGGCGAACGGCTGGCGTTTTGGGCGTTCGTGCATCCGATGATGGCGACGCCGCTGTTTCTGGCCGAAACCGGGCTCTTCCGCTTTCCCGATCCGGAAATTGAGTACCGCCGCGGCGCGGAGTTGTACCTAGAAATCGAGTTTCCGGAATCGTTTCGCGGGCTCTCGCCATGTGTCTTGCCGACCGCCGATGGCTCGCGGAAGGATCTGGACGATCTGCAGGACCTGGTGGACGGTTTGCCTTACTGGAGCTATTCCAAGCGCCAGCCCCAGCCGGTCGACCTGGTGAACCTGATGTTCATCGGTAACGAACTATCGCTCGACGCCGCGTTCCAGGCCGCCGGTTGGACCGGATCGGCGCCCAACTCCATGCGCGCCGGTTTCGGCGCCATCCGCGCGATTGTGGAGGACCGCTCGGATGGCGACGCTCCCATGCGCATGCTCCTGCTCGATGGCGAGCGGCCGGACCAGCAGTTTCAAAAAACGCTCAACACGTTTGAAAAGCGGCACCATTTGCGGGTTTGGAATCGTTCCGAGCAATGGCAGGGCCGGCGTGTGTGGGCTTCGGCCGCCACCCAGGATGTCGGCACCAAGTTTTCCTTCAAACCGTTCGGCTTCACCCACGAGATTGAAAACGACGTAGACCTGGAGCGCGATAAAGTAGTGAGCGACCTGGTTTACACCGGATGCGTCGATTCGGTGACGTACCTGCGCCGCCAGCAAGGGTTGCGCGGCCCCGGCCAGGAGTACCGTAAGGGCGTCTACACGGACTCCCGCGTGGCGGTGGTTGTTTTGAATGCCTGCCGCCAGCCGCGCCTGGATGTGGCCGCTGGCGCGCGCAACCCCGAACCCCCGCTGCTGGTGCGGTGTTTTCGGCGCGTCACGTTGACGGCGCGCAATCACTTGCTGCGCGACAACATCGTGTGGCGCTCGGGAGACGCTGCCCTGCTGGGCATTCACACCCTACGCGATTGGCGCGCGCAATGGAAAGACGAACGGCTGGCGCGGAAGCTGGACAGCGAGCCGGGCGATAGCCAAGCCTCGGAAGCGGGCGCCGCCGGGCTGGAATACGCGCCTCCACCGGCCGAAGCCGGCGGGTGGCATCTCAATCCGATGGTGGTTACTGCACGCTGATGTTGCCCGCATTGCTGGCCTGGCCGTCGATGGTGACAACCAGCGGGTAGGTGCCGCCGGCGAGGCCTGCAGGCACCAGTAGGTTGACCTGCACCAGGCCCACCCAGCCGGGCGCCAGTCCGGCGAATTGCACGGTCGAAACCGGCGTGGTTCCAATCGTGGCGCTGACGGGCGCGGTGGCGTACACGAGCGAGTTGAGCGGCGCGGCCACACCGTCGGTCGCCGCCGGGCTCACCGGTCCGGAACCGGTGAGGTACGCGGTGATGTAACTGCCCGGCGCGGCCGGATGGCTGGGACCGTTGAGCGTGTAATCCGCGGCGTTCTGGACGATGGCCGATGTTCCCGACACGAACAGGCCCGGACCCGCCGAGACTACCGGCACAGTCACCGCATTACTCACCGCGCCCGCCACCGACACGGTCACGGTGGCGGCAGTGCCGACGGCGGTTTCCCACGGAACCTGGAAATTGATCTGCCCCGGCGAGACGAAGAACACCGGCGCCGCCCGGCCATTGACGCTGACGCTCACTCCCTCTCCGCCCAGGCTGGGTGTGCCCAAGCTGGTCGGGTAAGGAGGAGCGGACGTATAGGTTGCATTGCTCAGGCCGGTTCCAAAAAGCGATGCCAGTACTCCGGGAGAAACCTGCGGCTGGAAGCTGGCGGCGTTGCTCACGCTGCCGGAAGTAATCACCGGGTTCGAGCCCGGGGTCAATTGGCGGATCGCGTCGTTTTCGGTGTCGGCGATATACACGTTGCCGCTGTTCTTATCCACGGCCACGCCGCGCGGCGACCACATTTGCGCTTGGAGCGCCGGGCCCCCGTCGCCCGAGTATCCGAACTTGGTAACTCCCGCAATCGTCGAAATGGTCCCATTCGGCGCCACCCGCCGAATGCGCATATTCGCTGAATCCGCGATATAGACGTTACCCGCGTTGTCAGTCGCCAAGCCGATAGGATCGGATAACTCCGCGTTCGCAGCCGGGCCGCCGTCGCCGGCAAACCCAATTGCCCCGGTGCCCGCGAAGTAGGTGAGCACGCCATTGGCAAACTTCGACACGGCGTGGCGCTCTACGTCGGAAATGTACAGATTGCCCGCAGCATCGAACGCAACCGCTTCCGGGCAGATTAAGCCCCCGGCGCTGTTGCCGAGCCCAACCACAGTGGTAATGATGCCGGAGGTATTTACCATGCGAATCAGGCCTTGTGTGGTGGTTGCGTTCTGGTCGGAATGTGAGTCCGCGATATACAGGTTTCCGGCGGTATCGATGGCCAGGCCGATCGGGTTATCTAATTGCGAACTTGTGGCGGCCACATTGTCCGGGCCGTAGCCTTCCCCCATCGAGTTATTGCCGGCATAAGTCGAGATAATGCCCGCGGAAGTGACCTTGCGAATCACCTGGTTGTTCATGTCGGAAATGTACAGGTTCCCCGCTCCATCTACTGCCACGCCCGAGGGGAAGTTCAACTCGGCCGAGGTGGCCTGCCCGCCGTCGCCCGAGTAGCCGGGTGTTCCGTTGCCCGCCACAGTGGAGATGGTCCCATTCGAGATCATGCGCACGCGGTGGTTGACCGAATCCGCGATATAGATGTTCCCCTTGGAATCCACGGCCGCCGCCACCGGGGTGCTGAATTGGGAGCCATCCGCCGGTCCGTCCACGTATCCGGCAACGCCGTTGCCGCCGATGGTACTGATGGTGTACTGCTGCGCCGTGGCGCAGAGAGCCAGCATGACCGCCGGCGCGACTCGTCTGAGATGAAGCCGTAGTGACATGTCGGAACGTTTCAAGTTGAGACCAGTACCTACGAGGTTAACACGGAAAAAACCGGTATCAGGTGTTGTAGCGGGGACACTCAGCGTGCCGTTTCGGCACTCCGGCGGATGGCGCCATCGGCCGGGAAACCAGGTCTACCGGTATGACGAGAGTTGCGGCGGGTCCTGGTCGCCATCGAGCAGCCAGACCCGGCGTCCACGAAAATACCGCACCAGCTCGGCGTTCTTCTCCGCGCCCATGTCGCGCGCCCAGACGATTGGCGCGCGGTCGATATCGGCATCGTTAAACACGTACTCGCGAAACGGATCGTGGCTGGACGAATAGCGGACAATCACCAGATGCCGGCCGCCGGCGGCCTCGAGGCGTTCGACGATTTTTTCGCGCCCCAGTGCGGGCGACCAGGTGGTGGCCCACGTCATGGGAAAGTGGAGCACGAAGGGGATTGGCGTCACCGCCATGGCCACCCGCACCACCAGCATCGCCACCACCACCATTGGAACGGCGCGCGCCACGGCCGGCCGCCATCGCCGGAGCGCCCGTATACCCTGGATGAGCAGCGCGTAGATCAACGCCGTGGCGGCCGCTATGTAGTGCGGCTCAAACCAGGGAACCACGGAGCTGCCAAGGGCCACCGCCGCGATAAGAAGCAGCAGCGTCCGCGTGCGGCGGCTCTTCCAGGTCCAGGCCAAAGCGACAAGCGGCAGCGTGAGCGCCGGACCAATGAAGAAACTCCACGCTTCCGACAGCTTGCGCCATTCGTTCTTGAGGATACCCGCGGGCGTGCGCACACTCTCGAAATAACCAAGCTCCCAGCCTTCGTAGAACTCGCGCATCGCCTGGTGCCGGTACACCGGCGCCGGCCGCGGTGCCTGAAAAAGAAACATGGGCGCCATGGCGTATGTGTTGCGGTGAATGGTGTACGGCAAGGTGGTGGGGCTGCCGAAAGCCCGCCAGTTGTAATAAGCCATCAGCGCGGCCGCGCACAGCAACACTGCGGCGGCGGGCGCGAGCACGGCCGTCAGCCGCAGTTTCCGCGCCTGCGCCAGCGCCACCGCGCCGACGGCCACCGAAAACACCAGCCCCTCGTAGGGGCGGCTGTTAGCCATGATTGCGATGCCCAGCGCGGCGATCACGGCGTCGCGCGGCCGGCTGGAACGGATTAAACGAGGCAGCGCTCCGAACAGCAGCGCGCCGCCGATCGCCGCCGCAGCTCCGCCCCAGTAGCTATCCGCCCAGTAGCTGAATGTGCCAAGGCGGATGGCGGCGAGAACGCCGCCGAGAAAAGCCCAGCCGGGCGGAAACCAGCCGCCCAGCGCCCAGCAAATAGCCGCACACATGGCGCCGGCGCTCAGCCACACGCCGGCAAAAGCGACTCCCGTCAGCAGCCGCCCGGCCGCCAGCACCAACCCTTGCATGGGAGGATACATGGAGACGTACGCCGGCTGCTGGTCCACGTGCATGGTTTCGAAGTGCTCCCACATCGTGTGGGTGGGATTGGCGACGCGGCCATGCAGGAACGTATCCGCCGCCAGCAGGTAGCTGAATTCGTCGTGCACCGCCGGGCTGGGAACCGGCTCGATCGGGAGCACCGCCGCACGCAGCGCCAGCGCCAGCAGCCCAACTGCCAAGGGGGCCAGGCGATGGCGCGCCACGCGGTCCAGAAGCTTTTCCGCGCGCCCGGCGCGCCACGCTATCGCCGTGGCCGGCAGCAACAGGGCCGCCTCAAGAATGAAAAGCAGGTGCTCCCACACCCAGACCCCAAACTGCATGGGCCGGGCTCACTTCTTGACGAGGGTCTTGATTTCGTCCGGCAGGTCGAATTTGTCCTTGGGTATGTCCGTGTTGTACTTGATGCTGTCGAACGTGATGGCGATCTCCTGGGGGCCCTCCGTCAGTTGAGTCTTGTGGGCCAACAGCAGGTCTCCTTCCTTGCGATAGTCGCTGAGCACGGTCTCGACCGGAATCTCGCCCATGGGGGTGTTCGCGGTCATAGCGATTTTCACCAGCAGGCCGGTCTTCTTGTCAAAGTACTGGGTTACGGGGTTGCCTGCATTGGGCGTCAGCACGAGCTTGTAGCAATCCTTGCCGTCCACGGTTTCCGAGCCCACCGTCTCGACTTTCTTGAATTCGTCGCGCCAGTCTTCCTCGTGAAAGTGGGCCTGGAGCGCGGCTTCGGCCTTCTCGGCCCCATCCTTGATGCGCGCGCCCGTCATGGGGTTGGTCTCCCACGCCACGTTGCCGTCATAGCCCTGCTTGATGGAGCCTACTCCGTCGATTTCGATTTCGACCAGGCTCTTGTCCGGCTCCGCCGCGGTGATCACCATGGTTCCCTTGATGCCTTGGGCGGTAACCTCCATGGAGCCGGTGATCACCCTGTTGTGCATCTTTGCGAAGGCGGCCTTGCCGCCGGTTACCTCGAAAGACTTATCGAGGATGGTTTCTGCCTTGGGCAGCTCATCGGCCGCGCGTAGCCTGGCGCCGGCCGCTGCCAGCACCATCACCGCGCATGCGGCCATGGTTCGTTTGCTTGGTAAACGTTTCATAAGGACTCCCGAATATTTCGATTCACTCTCAGCCCAGGCAGCGCGTCGGCGCGGCTGATAACTTAGGCTGTCCATTACCGACGACCGCAACCGATCGACCCGGCCTGCCGCTCCTTCCAGTCTACGTTGTTCCCGCGATTCCAGGATCCGCAGGTGCGCGGGGCAGGCGCTTTTGCCGCCAGCGCTTATCAGAGGCGTAACCGTAAGTACCTACATAGCTAGGTTCTTGCCGAAATTGGCAGAAGTTCAGCGGGAGGGCGCAGTAGCGAGCTCCGGAATGATGACCAGCTCCTTGAGTTTGAGACCCAACGCCACGACCTGT